>ERZ809207.30-NODE-30-length-136645-cov-15.744147_pt1 | contig 136645 bp, 108 predicted proteins | sample MGYA00520515_ERZ809207 | MGnify/ENA primary metagenome ERZ809207 (study PRJEB31570, sample SAMEA3213009) | Homo sapiens | biome: human-gut; feature: human gut; material: fecal | place: Sweden | collected 2011 ... | reverse complement strand
CCTTCCCACTCCAGTAGTCGCTATTTATTCAGTCCAAGTTTCGGGGCGCAGTTCAACAGCACCTTCGTGGTGGTTTTGCCGTCTTTATCGCGTTTGCCCAGATAAAGCCTGCCAAAATAAACCTGTCCCTTTTTGGTAGGTTTGGGAGAGAGGGCCGGGATGGACAAGGCTGAGTTGCGGCGGGCGGTGATTGCTCGGCGCGATGCTCTTGATTTGGACTTGCAGGCGGCGAAGTCTGCTGATATCTGTGCGCGGCTGGTTGAGCTGCTGGGCCGCTCGGATGCCGCGGCGCCGCGCACCGTTGCCGTCTACGCCGCGATGGGTTCCGAGGCAGACCCTGCCGCGTTTGCCGCTGCGGCCGCCGTGCGCGGCCGGCGCGTAGCCTATCCGTGCATGCTCTCGGCAATTGATGCCGCAGCTTGTGGCCAGCGCATGTGCATGCGGGCAGTTGCCGCCGACGATGCGTCCGCGGCTCCGTTTATCGCCCACCCCACGCGGGCCTTCGCGGCCACGGACATCGACAGCGACCGCTTCCCCATCGTGCCTGCCAAAGCTCTCGACATGATCGTCGTACCGCTCGTGGCCTTCGACCAAACCGGCGCGCGCCTGGGCTACGGCGGCGGTTGTTACGATCGCTACCTGCCTATGCTCTCGCCCGCATGCCAAATTATCGGCATCGCCTTTGACGAGCAGCGTGTCGACCACGTTCCCACCGACGCCCACGACCTGCCGCTACCCCACATCATCAGCGCCTAACGGCTGGTGCACCTCCCGGCGGCCTAGTGCTCCTCGCCGGCGCGGGCCAGGTCGTAGGGCGTGGTCTGGTAGACGTAGTAGTTGAGCCAGTTGGTGTAGAGCAGCTGAGCCTGGCTGCGCCAGACGTTGCGCGGCTCGGCGGAGGGGTCGTCACCTGGGAAGTAATGCGCCGGCACCTGGGGGTTGAGCCCGCGCTTCACGTCGCGCTCGTACTCCAAGCGCAACGTGTCGGTATCGTACTCGGGATGGCCAAAGACAAAGAAGCGGCGGCTGTCGGTCGACTTGACGATGTACAAGCCCACCTCGTCGGACACGGCCACGACCTCAAGCTGCGGCTCGGCCTCCACGTCCTCGCGGCGCACATCGGTGTTGCGCGAATGCACGGCATAGAAACGGTCGTCGAAGCCGCGGACCAGCGGGCTTTGCGGCTTCACCAGATAATGCTCGAACACACCGCTCGCCTTTGCCGGCAGGTCGTACTTCTGGATACCGTAATGATGGTACAGGCCAGCCTGCGCGCCCCAACAAATGTGCAGCGTAGAGTGCACGTGCGTGGTGGACCAATCCATGATCTGGCAGAGCTCGGGCCAGTAGTCGACCTCTTCGAACGGCATCTGCTCCACCGGCGCGCCCGTGATGATCAGGCCGTCGTAGTGGATGTCGCGGATGTCGTCGAACGTGCGGTAGAACGTCTCCAAGTGGCCGGCGCTCACGTGCGTGGCCTCGTGCGTCTTGGTGCGCAGCAGGTCCACCTCCACCTGCAGCGGCGTGTTGGAGAGCTTGCGCATGATCTGCGTCTCGGTGGCAATCTTGGTGGGCATGAGGTTGAGAATGAGCACGCGCAGTGGACGGATGTCCTGGTGCAGCGCGCGGTACTCGGTCATGACAAAGATGTTCTCGCTCTCGAGCTGCGCGGCGGCAGGGAGGGCGTCGGGGATGCGAATGGGCATGGATGCTCCTTACGAGTCAGTTGCAGCTATGGTACAACGACCGGCCCCATCCGCGCGAGCACATCGCCCAGCGATGCCGTCAGCGGCCCAAATCACTCCAAAAGTAGAGATTAAGGCATGTCCAAAAATCTACGGCGCTTTAGCCTAGCAAAGTGGCAGCAGGACGCTACAATGGTTCGACGCGAAAAACTCGGCCGAAAGGATACGTATATGTACCAGACGCGTAAGATCGGTGTGGTCGGCCAGGGCCACGTAGGAGCACATGTCGCCAACAGCCTGCTCATGCAGGGCATTGCCGATGAGCTGTACCTGTGCGATATCAACGAGGCCAAAGTGACGTCCGAGGTCCAGGACCTGCGCGACTCCCTTTCGTTTGTCCCGTACAACACCAAGATCGTCAACTGCTACGACCACTACGAGGAGCTTGCCTGCTGCGACGTCATCGTCAACGCTGCCGGCAAGGTCGCGCTGGCCGCCGGCAACCGCGACGGCGAGCTGTTCTTTACCACCGACGCCGCCCGCTCCTTTGCCAAGCGCATCGTCGACGCCGGCTTTGACGGCATCTTCGTGAGCATCTCCAACCCCTGCGACGTCGTGTGCACCGAGCTGTGGCACCTGACCGGCTACGATCCCAAGAAGATCATCGGCTCGGGCTGCGGTCTGGACTCCGCCCGCTTGCGCACCGAGATCTCCAAGAAGGTCGGCGTGAGCCCCAAGTCCATCGACGCCTACATGATCGGCGAGCACGGCTTTAGCCAGCTTGCTGCCTTTAAGGCCGCAACCATCGCTGGCAAAAACCTCAACGAGCTTCAGGCCGAGAACCCCGACAAGTACGCCTTCGACCACATGGAGGTCGAGGAGCTTGCACGCAAGGGCGGCTATGTGACCTACCAGGGCAAGCAGTGCACCGAGTACGCCGTTGCCAACTCCGCCGCGCGCGTCTGCGCCGCCGTGCTGCACAACGAGCACGCCGTGCTTTCGGCCTCTACGCTTATGACCGGCCAGTATGGCGAGGAGGGTATCTTTACCTCCCTGCCGTGCGTGATCGGTGCCGAGGGCGTCGAGGAGGTCTACACACTCGACCTTTCCGAGCACGAGCTCGAGGGCTTCCACAAGAGCTGCCAGCACATCCGCGACAACATCGCCCAGCTCGACTGGTGGGATACCGAGGCCTACGACGCCAAGTAAGCCGCTGGCTGCCGCAACCTTGCGAATCTATGCGCGATACTAAGCGGGCCGCGCCGGAAACCCACCGGCGCGGCCCGCTTTTTACGCACGCTGTTCGCTTGCGAATCGAAGGTGAATGCTTTTCCCGTTACCTAGTACTGCTCGATGCCCATGTAGCGACGAATCTCAGGGCTGTGGTCGAACACCTTTCCGCGGGCGGCGCGCAGCTCGCAGCTCATGTTGTAGAAGAATATCGGCTCCAGGTACGAACGCACGCTGGCGGGCACCTCGCCCACGCCGTACTCGAGTGCATCGAGCACCATAACCGTATCGGTGTGCGTGTTGAGGAACGCCAGCGCGCGCTCCTCCATGGGGCGGCACTCGCCCGATCCGAGCTGCACAAAGTAGAACACGCCGGGCTCGGTAGCCTCGAAGGGACCGTGGAAATACTCGCCGGAGTGGATGTAGCAGCAGTGCTGCCACTGCATCTCCATAAGCGAGCAAATCGCCATGGCGTAGGTCTGGCTAAAGTTGGGGCCGGAACCCAGGATATAGAAGAACTTATGCTGCTGGCAGAGCTCGGCAAAGCGATCGCCCAGCTCGGCGTTGACCTTCTCACGGGCAGCGGGCAACAGCGCATCCATCTGCTTAAGGCCGGCGTACATGTCGGCGAGTGCCTCGTAACCCTCCTGCTGGTCGAGCAGCTCGGCAGCCATCAGGACGCCGATGCCTTGCGGAACCTCGGCCTGCGGCACGCCTTCGCCCCACGGATAGACCCAGGTGGTCCACTTGCCGTTATCAATCTTGGAGCCCTCGCAGTCGGTCATGGCCACGACCTCGGCGCCGGCTGCCAGCGCCATCTCGCAACCGTCGACGACCTCCTGCGTATTGCCGCTGTGGCTGCAGGCGATGACGAGTGATTTCTCGCCAAGACTCTTGGGAGCCATCAGGCAAAACTCGCGCGCCGTGTAGACCGTCGAGGCAAACGTGGTGGCCTCGCGCTTGAGCAGCTCGTTGGCCGGCATCAGGTCGATCATCGAACCGCCGCAGGCGATCCAAAAGACGTTCTCAATCTTGCCCTTGCGCTCGATAATTTCCTGAACCAGATCGCGTGCGTTCACGGTGATGCTCCTCCTTGTGTGGCGGTTTTGAACGACGACAGCTCGTACCTGCGGTCGTTCTATGTTGTCCTATTTATAGCACGCACGACGACGCTCGTGAAGTCATTTCACCAAACTTATTCTATGTTGTTCTATCTATGGACGTTAGATGTCGAACACGTAGCGCGAGCCCACGATCTTTTGGCGTCCGAGCAGCAAGGGCCGCTCGTCCGCATCGGTAAAGTACGCCTCCATATAGAAGAGCGGCTCGCCGACCGGCACCTCCAACAGCGGGGCCGCCTGAGCATCGGCAAGCGCAATCTCCACGGTGCAAGGGTCGGACTTGAGCGGCGCGCGGCCCGAATGCTCGGCAACGAGCGCAAAGATCGAGTTATCGGTGAGGTCCTTATCGGCAAGTGTCTGCAGATAGGGATGGTCAGCCAGCACAAAGGCGTTGTTCTCGAGCATGACGGGGATGCCGTCGGCCGTGCGCACGCGCTCGACCACGATAAGCTCGCAGCCGGGCTCTACGCCAAAGAACGCCGCGTCCTCGCGCGTCGCCGCAACCACCGTGCGCGATACCAGGCGCGCACCCGGCACCATGTCGTTGGCAGCGCAACCCTCGGAAAAGCTCTGAACATCACCCTTCTGGACAATCTTGCGCTTGAGCTTGGGCGCGCACACGAACGTGCCCCTCCCCTGCTGGCGGTTGAGATACCCCGCGCGCGACAGCTCCTCGATGGCGCGGCGCACGGTGATGCGTCCCACGCCGTAGTACTTCGCGAGCTCCATCTCGGAAGGAATGCGCGAGCCGGATGCGTACACGCCACGCGCGATCTCGCCCTTTAGGTCGTCCATAACCTGCTGGTACAGCGGCACAGCGGACACCTCAGTGCGCTCGGTTTTATCATCGGATGCCATCGTTATGCTCCATTCCGTGCATGCTCGGACTCAAACTCTTCAATCGCCGCCATAAACTGCTCGCCAAAGGCGTCGGCCTTTTTCTCGCCGATGCCGTTGACCTGGATAAGCTCGTCGCGCGTCTGTGGGCGTAGGCGGCACAGGCCGCGCAGGGCCTTGTCGGAAAAGACCATGTACGGCGCCATCTCCAGCTCCGTCGAGATCTCCTTGCGGAGGGCACGCAGGCGCTCGAACAGCTCGGCATCGTCGCCAACACGCGGGCGCTGATCCAGCTCGGCCTCCTCGCGCAGCAGATCGACGGCGCGGCGGGCGCGGGCCGAGGCCTTGCGCTTGGACGCACGACGCTTAACGGTAAAGGCGAACGCCTCATCCTCGACCTCGACGGCACGCGGACCCAGCCCCACGACCGGGTACTGCCCCTGCGAGGTGGCCAGATAACCGCGGCCGCACAGCTGGCCGATGATGTCCTTGATGCGCCCGACCGATTCGCTCGACAGCTCACCGTAGCCGCGGTCCTCGTCCAGATGCATCTGGCGAATGCGCTCGGTGTTGCCGCCGTGGAGCACATCGGCGATGAGCGACTTGCCAAAGCGCATGGGACGCGTGGCCACGTAGCGCACGGCGGCGCGGGCCATATCGGTGACGTCCTCGACCTCGAACTGCGTGAGGCAGTTGCTGCAGTTGCCGCAGCTCTCGACGTCGTCCGTGGCGGTGCCGCCCGTACTGGCCGCGGCATGCTCGGCCGCGGCCTCGTCGCCAAAGTAGCGCAGCATGTATTCGCGCAGGCAGCCGGTGGTATTGCAGTAGCCCTCCATCTGGCTGAGCAGACGATATCGATTCTGGAGCGCCCACGCGCGCTGCTCGTCGTCGAGCGCCTCATCGGCAGCATCGCCGCGGTCGATCAGAAAGCGGCGCATGCGAAAATCGTTGCCGTTCCACAGCAAGTAGCAGCTGGCCGGGTCGCCATCGCGGCCGGCGCGGCCCGCCTCCTGGTAGTAGGCTTCGATGCTCTCGGGCACGTTGTTGTGGATCACGTAGCGCACGTTGGGCTTGTCGATGCCCATGCCAAAGGCGTTGGTGGCAGCCATCACCTGGATATCGTCGTCGATAAAGGCGCGCTGGCTTTGGCGACGGGCGTCGTTGCCCATGCCGGCATGGTAGCGGCCAACGCGAATGCCGCTGGGGCCCAGCGCCTCGGCAAGCTCGCCCGCCAGCGCATCGACCGTCTTGCGGGTCGAGCAATACACGATACCGCTCTCGCTCGAATGCGCGATCACATAGTCGCGCACCCAGGCAGTCTTGGCCTTGTCGCCCATCTCCTCGCAACCAAAGTAGAGATTCTTGCGATCGAAGCCCGTCACCACCGTCGCAGGGTTTTGCAGGCCGAGCATCTGCTGAATATCCGCACGCACGCGTTCGGTCGCCGTGGCGGTAAACGCCGCCACGATGGGGCGCTGCGGCAGGGAATCGATGAACTCACGAATCTGCAGATAGGCGGGGCGGAAATCCTGACCCCATTGGCTTACGCAGTGGGCCTCGTCAATGGCCACGAGCGGCACACCAATGCCGGCGGAACCCGCAGCCTCCTGCGCAAAGGCCAAAAAACGCGGCTCGAGCAAGCGCTCGGGCGCCACGTACATAAGCTGGTAGCGGCCCTCGCGCGCCCGCTTGAGCACGGTGTTTTGCTGGGCCGGAGTAAGGCTGGAGTTGAGATAGCTGGGTCGCGCACCCGCCGCGAGCAACGCACGGGTCTGGTCCTCCATAAGCGACAGCAGCGGACTCACCACAAAGGTGATGCCGGGCAGCATGAGCGCGGGCACCTGGTAGCAAATGGACTTGCCGGCACCCGTGGGCATAACACCCAGCGCATCGCGACCGGCAAGGATCGCATCGACCATGCGGTCCTGTCCCGGGCGAAACGAGGTGTAGCCAAAATAGGCGCCGAGCGTGTCGAGCGCCATCTGCTGCATGCTATCGGTCATGGTTTCCTAACGTCCAAGTCATCTGCCGCCGATTATACGCCGCCACGCGGACAGCAGCACACGGCCGCCGCCCAGACTAGTCGTTTAAGAGCGTCCCCAATGACTAAGGAGTGTCCCCAGGTGCCGACAGAAAAGGAACGTCCCCAAGTGCCGGCCCGGCAACGTCGATGTTCTGGCAATGTCAGCGAAAGCCCGCCAGAGCGAGCAAGGTGCCTTGAAACAAGGCGGCATTGACCTTCTGGTCATGCCGCCGAAGTTGAAAGGCAGATTGCCGCTTAGGGGCGTTTGCAGCGTCGACCGGTCCGCCGTTCGTTAGAACGGCGGAACCAAAGGCGCAGCGTCGAGCCGTTACGCGGTTTGGTAAAACCGCGTAACTTACATGACCATAACGTAGCGCGATCCCACGTAGTACTGCTTACCCATCAAAACCGGCTCGTCATCGGGACCGGTAAAGCCGGCACGCAGGTTGAGCAGCGGATCGTGCGGAGCAATGCCCAGCTCGGCCGCCTGCTCGGCGTTAGCTCGAACGGCCTCGACCGTACGGTAGCCAACCGAGACAATCGGCGTTCCGCCAACACGCTCGACCTCGGCAAAAATCGACTTGTCCTCAAGATCGGCCGTCAAAAGCTCACGGTAGGCGTCAAACGGCACAAAGATGTTCTCCTCAAAGATTGGCTCGCCGTCGGCCGTACGCACGCGCTTGATATGCAGCAGCAGCGCATCCTTCTGCAGGCCAAAGAACTCCATCTCGTTTTGACGCGCCGGCACAATCTGGCGATCGACCACATGTGCACCGGCCTTCATGCCGTTGTTGGCACACAGCGCGGTAAACGTCTGCAGCGTCGAGGCGTGGAACTGGCGATTGATGTGCGGCGTGGAAACAAAGGTGCCGCGGCCCTGCTGCTTAACCAGGTAGCCATCGGAGCACAGCTCCTCGACGGCGCGGCGCACCGTGATGCGGCTCACCTCGTACTGCTCGGCTAGCTCAAGCTCGGACGGAATACGCTCCTTGGGTGCATAAACACCTTTCTCGATCGCATCCTTGATTTCGTCGTAAATCTGCTGGTAAAGCGGTGCATTTTTGGGCGTAGGCATATCTAATCACTCTTATCGAAATATTGAAATAACTAATACGTATATAACGTCTAGTTTCATGTTACCTCATATTGATAAAACGATACACCCTCCCTACCAAAAAGCGACAGCTTCATTTTGGTAGGTTTTATCTGGGCAAACGAGAGCCTCCCGAAAGCAGCGAGGCTTTCGGGAGGCTCAAGCGAACAGGATTGCGCCAGGCCGGCAAAATGCCAAAACCCTACTTGCCGTCGTCCTGCTGCAGGCTGTCCTGCTCGCTGAGGCGCGCCTGTCTGCTGGCCATGCGTGCGGGCTTGTCGGGATCGGGAACGGCCGTGGGCATGGGCTCGTCGACATGACCGCCCCACCAGCCGCCCACAAAGTTGAGCGTGTGGAACACATTGATCACAGCGCCGGGATCAATGTCGCACACCAGCTTGATAATGTCCTGACTCTCGTAGGTCGAAACAACGGCGTGCAGCAGATACATCTTCTCGCGGCTGTATCCGCCAATGACCTCGGCGCAGCTAATGCCATGCTGAAAATGGTCAACATAGGCGGTCATGACCTCGTCCGCCTTGCGCGTCGTGATCTGCAGCGTCACGCGGTCGTAGCGACGATAGAAGCTGTCGATGGTCTTGGTCGAAATAAACTGGAACACGATGGAGTACGCCGCCTTGTCCCAGCCAAACATAAAGCCAAAGATCGCCAGGATAAAGCAGTTGAAACCAAAGATGACGCCCCAGATGGTCTTGCCCGTGTGGTTGGAAACCCACAGCGCGATAAAGTCGGTACCGCCAGTGGATGCGCCGGACTTAAGCGCGATGGCAGCGCCCAGACCCGAGACCACGCCGCCAAAAATGATGAGCATGATCTTGTCGCCTAAAAACGGCGCGAAGTGAAAGACGTTGAGGAACAGCGACGAGAGCACGACCTGCATCATCGAGAAGATGACGAAGCGCTTGCTAATGCCGCTCCAGCATAGGAGCGCCACGGGGATGTTGAGCGCGAGCATACCGAGCGAGATATCGATGTGAACACCGCCGAGCGAGGTAACGCGATCGAGCAGGACCGCGACGCCGGTAAGACCGCTCGGAAGCAGGTCGGCGGGCTGAATGAACGCCTGGATCAGAAATGTCTGGAGAACGGCGGAAATGGTGACCGCCACGGCGGTAATAGCGCGGCGGACGATGGTGAGACGGCCGAGCACGAGCACTCGGTCCGTGAGCTGATCGATGGCGTTCGCCACGTAGGCTCCCTTCGAAGGCAGATGTGGTTGTGGGGCATGCCCGCGATTGTAGCATGGAGCGTGCGGGGGCGCTTCAATTCACCCTCCCTCGACAACCAAAACGGGACCAGCAACCCCCACGACCAAAGGCCCAAATTACAAGTGAGTAGACTTTTTACGATCTGCCAAGCACACCCAAAACAGACACCTCTGTGACCTGCGGTTTTACAAAGGAAGATATGCATTGTGCTCGGCCTGCGCCAAAAAGTCTACTCACTTAGTCCGAATCGAAGCCAAACGGATCAAAATCGAAACCAAATTGAGCCAGTCCACCGCAAAAACGTTTGAACTCGTGCTTCTCGCGGTGGATTGACGTTACAGAGCGGCCAAAATGTCGGACAGGTTGTCGATGACGACGTCGGCGGCGGACTGGTCCAGGTTGACGCCCTCGTGCGGACGCAGCGCCAGGACTCGAGCGCCGGAGCGCTTGCCGGCCTCGATGCCTAAAGGCGAATCCTCGATAACCAGGCACTCGGCAGGCTCCACCCCCAGCGCTTCCATGGCGCGCAGGTAGATCTCGGGGTCGGGCTTAAACGCACTGCACTCGTGGCCGCTGATGGTGTAATCCAGCACGTCGGCAATGCCAGCGATCTCCACCAGCTCGTCAATCAACTCACGATAGGACGAGCTCGCAATGGCACACTTCACGCCGTGCTCGTGCAGCTCGCGCATCACCGGCTCCGTCTGCTCGTTGAGCAGCTCGGCATACGGAACGGGGTGATCCGGGCTATAGACCTGCTTGTACTCCACGCGCAGACGCTCGCGCAGCTCAACATCGTCGGGCACCAGCGACTTCCAAATGGCAGGCTCGTTAGACCCCGAAAGATCGGGAATCTCGTCAAAATGGAACCCCTTCTCTTCCATAAACGCCACGCGACGACGGTTGTAGAACCACTCGGTATCGACCAGCACGCCGTCCATGTCAAACAGCACTGCCTTGATCATACGCATCTCCTCCCACCTGCCAAAAAGGGACAGGTTTATTTTGGTAGGTTTTATCTGGGATTTGCGACGCAACAGACACGCCCTCCCCAGAGCAAAAAAGGGGACGGGGCGCAAACCCCATCCCCTCTCAATCAACCCGTAAGGTCTACTTACTTGTGATTAGTAGGAAAGCTTCCACATGTAGCGACGCATGGTCAGCGGGTGCTGACGGGCCTCGGCGATCTGGTTGCCGTACTCGCGCATAACGGCGAGGTGCAGCAGCGGGTTGAAGTAGGTGACGACGCTCGCGGGCACGGCGTCAGCCAGGCCGTAGTCCTTGGAGTCGATCAGAGCGACCTTGGCGCCCATGCGCTCAAGGAAGGTGAGGGCGCGGGCGTCCATCGGACGGGTAGCGCCATCGGACATGAAGAAGACGTAGGGCTTACCCTCGGTGGAAACCTCGAACGGGCCGTGGAAGTACTCGCCGGTGTTGTAGGCGGCGGCGTCGATCCACTGCATCTCGGTGAACAGGAAGGCGGCGTGAGAATAAGCCATCTTCTCGGAGGCACCGGAAGCCATGAAGTAGATCATCTTGTCGTCCTTGAAGTCCTCGGCGAACTTCTTGGCGAGCTTCTTGCAGTGCTGAGCGGCGTTCTCGCAGAGCTCGAAGACGTTGGTGAGGCCGGTGATCATGTCCTCGTAGTGGTCATAGCCCTCGGTCTGCTGAAGGATCTCGACAGCAAGAGCGATGGCGTAGCCGGGCTTCTCGCACTTGGCAGCGAAGTTGGCGTGGAAGCCGTGAACGATGACGTAGTCAGCGTCGACGGTCAGAGCGGAGCCAGCCTTGTTGGTGAGGGAGACGACCGGGCAGTTGTGCTTCTTGGCGGTCTTGTTGGCCTCGACGGTCTCAGGCGTGGAGCCACCGAGGGAGCAGGTGATCACGAAGGTGTGCTCGTTGACCCAGGAGGGCGTGTCGTAGTTGAACTCGTTAGCGGTGAAGATCTGAACGTTCAGCTTGTCCGTGTTGTTGGCCAGGAAGTACTTGGCGGGGTACAGGTCGGACATGGAAGCACCGCAGCCGACGAAAGCGACGCTGTGGATCTCGTGGTTGGACAGGACGTCAGCGACGATCTGCTTAGGGAGGTTAAGGTCGATCTCGTACATCTGACACATTCCTTTCGATTTTTGCGGCGCCACATTGCCGGGCGCTCGCAGGGTTACCGTGGTTTGGACCGAGTCGCCGGCCCGTTGAGGATGTGACAAAGAGACTGCCCTTTGTCACGTATAGGGATGGAAGCCTGCCTGGGGTATGGGATGCCAGGCAGGCCCCCGGGGGAAAGCGGTTAGACGCTTGGTCGCGACTAGGCCAGGATGCCGGCCGCGGAGAGGGCGATGCCGCCCACAATGGCGATCACGAGAAGCCAACCGGTGTTGACGTTCTTCTTGATGAGCCAGTACATAAGGCCGGTGAGGCCAAGGGAGATCATCTGGGGCATCATGCCGTCCAGGATGTCCTGGATAACGACGGTGCCCTCAGCGAACTGCAGCGGGGTGGTGGCGCCGATCAGCGTAGCAATCATGCCACCCACGGACATAAGACCCACGATGCCGCAGACATACATGAGCTTCTCCATGAGGTCGCCGCCCTGAAGCTTGCTCAGGTACTCGTGGCCGCCCTGATAGCCCATCTTGGCTGCGAACCAAGTGATCAGCACAGAGGGGACGATGGAGATGAGCATGGCCAGGATCGGGCCCATGATGGAGCCCTGCTGAGCCAGCTGAACGCCCAGGCCAAAGGCGATAACGCGGATGGTGCCCTGGAAGAAGGAGTCACCGATGCCGGAAAGCGGACCCATGAGGGAGGTCTTGACCGCGTTAATCGAATCGGGATCGAAGTTCTCGGGATCCTTGGCGTACTCCTCCTCCATGGAGGCGGAGAGGCCCAGGATGAAAGCGCTCGTCTGCGGGGTGCAGTTGTAGAACGCCATGTGACGGTGGTAAGCCTCTTTCTTAGCAGCGAGCTGCTTGGGGTCGGACTCATCCGGATAGAGGCGATCGAGCGTGGGAACCATGCCGTAGAGGAAGCCCATGTTCATCTGACGCTCGTAGTTCCAAGAGGCCTGGATGGCCCAGGAGCGCCAGAAGAACTGGCTGACCTTCTTGTTCAGGGACACGTCCTTGGTTGCGGTTGCCATAGTGTGTTCCTCCTTAGTCTTCGTCGTCTTCGAGCGGATCGTAGTCGGAATCGACACCGGCGGCTGCATGGGAACCGTTGAACTTGAAGCCCATGAAGACGACAGCCAGGCACACACCGATCAGAGCGACCGCGATGACGGACAGGTTGAGGTAAGCGGCGAGCAGGAAACCGATGAACAGGAACGGAGTCATACCCTTCTTGATCATCATGGTGAGCAGCAGGGCCAAGCCGTAGGCGGTCATGATCTTGGTCGAAACGTTAAGACCAGTGGACAGCCACTCGGGAACCATGTTGACGATGGCCTGGACCAGGTCGGTGCCAACAAAGACGGCGAGGAAGATCGGCAGGAAGTACATGACGGCGTACAGACCGGAGCCGGCGCAGATGTGCATACGGTAGGCGGTCTTGAACTTTCCGTTATCGATCGCGCTATCTGCCACATGGGTGAGGGCGGCGATGATGGAACGGAACACGATGCCGAGGAGCTGACCCAGGACGGCGACCGGGATGGCGATCGTCATGGCGGTCTCGGCGGAAGCATCGGTCAGGCACGCAAAGGCAGCGGCCACGATGCCGCCCAGGACCATATCGGGCGGAACGGCGGCGCCGACCTGCACCAGGCCCATGGACACGAGCTCGACGGCGGCACCGACGGCAAGGCCGGTGGGCACATCGCCCAGCAGCAGACCGACGAGCGTAGCGCCAACGAGGGGCTGCTCGAAGTTAAGACGACCGAGCAGGCGGGAGTCCCACATGCAGAACACGCCGACGAGGCCGACGAGCACCGCACTGATGAACGTATTCATACCCTTCTCCTTTCAGTCAGGCAAAAGCCTGGTTGATTACAGCTTGGCGTCGATGTCGACGCTCTGATACGTAGGGGTCTGCTGGACATAGAGCTTGATGCCCATGTCGAGCAGCTGGTTGACGTCGGCCTTCTGGGTGGCGTCGAGGAAGACGGAGCTGTCCTTGCCGCCGACCTGATCGGCACCGTCGTGGTTGGCGGTGGCGCCCAGGTTGATGGCGTCGAGCTTGTAGCCCTGGCAGAACTGCAGCATCTCGGCAGTGTTGCCAAAGACGAACATGACGCGCTCGCCGAGGGTGTTGAGCTTGTCCATCTTGGCGAGGGCACGCTCGACGGTGAAGACGTTCAGGCGCACGCCCTGGGGCTTAGCCAGCTTAAGAGCGCCCTTCTTGATGTCATCGTTGGCGGCAGCGTTGTCAACGACGATGATGCGCTCGGCCTGAACCTTGGTGGTCCAGGTAAAGACGACCTGGCCGTGCAGCAGACGGTAGTCAAGACGTGCGAGGACGATCTTGGCGGGACCGGAGCTGTGACGGGACGCCTTGGCCTTCTTGGCGGGAGCCGCGGCGGCCTCGACCGGTGCGTTGGGGTTGGTCAGACCGGTGCGGGCCTCGTTGATGAGGGCCGCGAGCTCGGCGCCCTTGACGGGGACGGGGCTCATAGCGAGCGTGAGCGCCAGCGGAATGTTGAAACCGCTGACAACCGTGAACTTCGTGCCGTTCTTGGAAAGCTCGACCATGTTGTTGTTGACCGAGCTGCCGAGCATATCGGTCAGCACATAGACGGTGTCGTCCGCGTTGAACGTGGCGATCATGGCGTCCACCTTATTGGTGATGGGCTCCTTGTCGTCACGAGCAAGCGACACGACGTGGACGTTCGACACGTCGCCGAGAACCATCTCGAGCGTGTCTTTGGCGCCTGCGGCCAGGCCGCCATGAGATGCGAGAATGATCTGATTCATCTTGCCTCCTCCTTTTCGTTATGGTCATTATAACGTCTTATACGTTGCTTATATTGCTAATTAGTATAAAGACCGTTCGCGGGTGAAAATCGACCGTTGACGGGTTTAACGTACTTGAAACGTTGGGCCGGGTAGGCCGGCGCTGGCTGGATAACCCCAGGTCAGACCCTGCGCGCAATCCCCTATCGCACGAAGTACCAGGGGCTTTCCTGCACGGTGGGCTCCAGCGCGATGCCCGTGCGCTCGCGGAACAGATCCATATCCTGAGATTTTTCGGTCCACCACGCGTTGGGCTTAAAGGTCATGCTCTCGACAATACGTTTGGCAATGACGCTGTTGCGCAGCTTGGAGAAGTCGGTATTCATAATCAGGATGGACGCGAGCACCAGCACGATGCCCAGGACCTTGATCGCGCCGGCGGGCTCGGCGTAGATGCCAATACCGACCAGAACGGTCGCCACGGTTTCGAACGAAGCCACGACCGGCACCTTCGACGTCTCAAGATCCATCGAAAGGCCCTGCATATAGAAGATGTACGCAAGAGCCGTCGGAATAAAGCCAAAGCCTGCGAACAGCAGAATGAGCTGCGGAGACATTGCCGCGGCCACATCGGACCACGGAGCCGAAAGCACCGCCATAAAGCATCCGCCAAAGACAAAACCCCAAAACGTTACGGCCAGTGGATGGAGCGTCTTGGTAGCCATACGGCTAAACACAGCCAGCAGCGCACCGCAAAGTCCGGCGATCACACCCGACGCAACGCCCCAAGTCGAGAAATGGAAACCGGACAGGTCGCCGCTCGTCACCGCGAGCACACAACCCACAATGTTAAAGACGATGGCGACGAGCTTGTTGGGGGTCACGTCCTCGCGATAAAGCACGCGGCCGAGCATGACGCCAAACACCGGCGAGGTGTAGAGCAGCACCGAGGCCGTGGACATGCCCACCTCGCCCATGCACTCGTAATAGCAGGTGTTGGCGACGGCTAAACCGACGATACCGACAAGCGCGCAGGGAACAAGCTCTTTAGGACTTGCCTTGAACAATGCCATGGGACCCGAGGCTTTTCCCTCACGAGCACCTCCCTGGCAACCCATAAATGCCAAGACCGGAGCCATTAAGACGGCACCCGACAACAGGCGAAAGGCCGCCATGCTCTGAGACGAAACACCCAGGGCCGATATTCCGTTAACAAAGATTCCGATGGTGCCCCACATAAGCGCGGCGATCAGCACCAGCACATAGCCCAGATTGCTTTTCTTCAACGCAGCCTCCTCGGTATCGTTTCCAATATGTTTCGTACTACGTTATAGTCGTTATATACATTTTTCAAGACACAAATCGCCGAACGGAAAAATCTGCTTCCCCACATACTCATTGGGGACGTTCCCAAATGACTAGTCATTTAAGAACATCCCCAACGTCTAAGGCACCGCTGGTTGAGCATAAGTCAGCGAGCGGGCCGCATTTGAGGCAAGGTGGCGTGAAACGAAAGGGCGCTGACCTTCTGGTCGCGCCCTTGAAGTTGAACGTCAGATTGTCCAAATGCGGTCCGCGCAGCGTCGAGCCGTTACGCGGTTTGGTAAAACCGCGTAACTCTTAGTAGTCCAGCTTCCACATGTAGCGGCGCGTCATGTAGTCCTTGTGGGTGACGGCAGAGAGCGCACGCATGTACACGTTGTTGAGGATCGGGGCAAAGATCAGGTGGTTGAAGTACTCGCTCACGCTGTCCTTGATGTCGTTGAGGCCGAGCTCCTTGGCGTCGAGCTGATAGACGCGCTCGCCACCGTACTGGTTGACGAAGCGGATACCGCGCTCGTCGTTGCAGCGGCTGCGGCCGACGCTGATGAGCTGGAACAGCGAGGTGCGCTTGTCCAGGATCTCGAAGGGGCCGTGGAAGAAGTCGCAGGTGTTGATGGTGCAGGAGTCGATCTGCAGCATCTCCTGCACGTTGCAGATGCTAAAGACGTAGGCGGCACCAAAGAGCGGACCCTGAGCCATCACGTTGATGCAGGGCTTGTCGGCGTTTTGCTCGGCCCACTTGGCGGCGAGCGGACGGGTGTACTCGACGGCCTTGCGATAGATGGGGTCGACCAAGTCGAACGCGGCCATAGCGGTCTCGTACTCGGCATAGCCCTCGGTCTGTTGCGTAAGCTCCATGGCAATCATGGTCACGACGGCGGAGTTGGTACGGCCCATGCAGGACTCGTCGACGGCCAGGCTGTCGTACTGGATCTTGTAGTCGCAGACCTCGGTGAGGCCGGACTCGTCAACATAGATGGCGATGGTGCTGGCGCCGTGGTCCTTGGCGACCTGGGCGGCGACGATGGTCTCCTTGGTGCCGCGCATGGACACGACGACGGCCAGGGTGTTCTCGTTGACGTAGGCCGGGGTGGCATGCACGAACTCGTTGCTGGTGTAGCTGGAGCTCACGACCTGCGTGGCCTCGTGCTCCATAAAGTACTGGGCAGGATAGTTGCCGCCGTTGGATCCGCCGGCGCCAATCCACACGACGCGCTTGATGCCGCCCTTGTCTGCCTTGTCAGCCAAAACCTGGGAGACGACATCCTTAACCTGTTCCTGAGTAGTCATCGTGCATCAGCCTTTCTTCTCGTTTGATGCTCTCGATGGCATACAAGTTACATACATGTTTTGGCTATGTCGACTAGTTGTATGCTATATTTGTCTTAGAAAATTTGCTGATGCGGTTTTTGATAACTAGCTACCAGCGGTTTTGTTGTTGTATTGAATACATGCTTGATTAGACTCGCATACAGGTTAGATACAGGTTGATCGCATGAACGCTTCGTCTAAAAAGAAACTGGCCCAATACGAGCGCTTGGCGGGCATGCTGCGCGACCGCATCGCCTCCGGCACCTACGCGCGCGGAGACAAGCTGCCGTCCGAGATGGAACTCATGGACGAATCGGGGCTGTCGCGCAGCACCGTACGCCACGCCCTTAAGGTGCTCGTTGATGAGGGCCTGGTGCGCACCGAGCGCGGGCGTGGCGCCTTTGTGGCCGACACGCCGGCGCTCCACGAGAACAACCTGGTGTTTTCGAGCTACACGACACAGGTCCAGGGTCAGGGTATGAAGCCCACCACGCGCACGGTGGACTCGGGCTTTGCCAAGGCCGCGGGCAATGCGGCCAAGTTCTTCGATGTCGCCGTGGGCAGCAAGCTCGTCAAACTTGTCCGTCTGCGTTATCTGGACGATGCGCCGCTGTGCCTGGAGACCACCTATCTGCCACCAAGCTTCGAGGCACTCATCAACCGCGATATCAACGGTTCGCTCTACGCCACGCTGCGCCAAGAATTCCATCGCGCGCCGGCACAGGGGCACAAGACCTTTGAGGTGTGCTATGCCTCGCAAAACGAGGCGTTTTTGCTCAACGTTGAGCGTGGGCAGGCGCTGATCCTGATCACCGACTACGTCTACGACACCGACGGCCGCCCGCTCCATGTCTCCAAGCGCATCCAACGCACCGACCGCGCCAAATACACCGAGCCCATCGGCTAACCTGTCCCTAAATGGTAGGTTTGGAGAGGTCGGGGAACCAGGTTGGTTTGGGTTGGTTGGGAACGCGCTCGGCTAGGACCAACTCCATCCAACACATATCGTACCAGCGACCGAACTTTTGGGCGCAGCGATCGAAGGCGCCCACCAGGCGATATCCCATATGGGCATGGAAATCCTGGCTGTTGTGCGTCAGGTACTCATCGTCCTTGTCGTGCGGCACGGCAATGAGCGCGCACATGTTGGTGATGCCCATCGCGATCAGGCACTGCTTGAGCGCATCGTGCAGCTTGCGGCCCAGCCCGCCGTGGCGCACGTCGCGCGCCAGGTAGATCGACGTCTCGACCGACCAGTCATAGGCCTCGCGGCTGTTAAGCGGACTCACATAGGCATAACCTACCGGACACCCGTCCAGCTCCATCACCAGATACGGATAGCGCTTGAGCGTGCGCTCGATGCGCCCGGCGAACTCCTCAACGCTCGGCACCTCGTATTCGCAGGTAATCGCCGTCTGGCGCACATACGGCTCATAGATGGCAAGCAACGCCGGCGCATCATCGGGCGTCGCCAGGCGAATCGTCGGCTCGGACATCTCGGTCATACAACCCTTCTCTCTCAAAAGCAAAGGCCGCCCTGCGCCAAACCAAGCGCAAGGCGGCCCCTCGTCATTACATCAGGCTACAGGACAGCCGCCAACGCGTCGATGTCCTCCTGCGTCGTGGCCCAGCTGGTGCAAAAGCGCACCACCGTGTGGGTCTCATCGTACTTTTCCCAGTACTCGACCGAGGCATGCTCGCGAATGCGGGCCATGTCCTCGTTGGGCAGAATCACAAACTGCTGGTTTGTGGGCGTCTCCAAGAAGAACCGGTAGCCGTGCTCGTGCAGCACGCGACGAAGCGCCTGCGCGGTTTCGATCGCCTGGCGACCAATCTCAAAATACAGGCCGTCGGTAAAGAGCGCCTCAAACTGCACGCCCGTGAGGCGGCCCTTGGCCAACAGCGCGCCGTGCTGCTTAATACGCGGAATGGGATGCGCCGGGGCGTGCATGCCGCAAAACACCACGGCCTCGCCGCACAGAGCGCCGCACTTGGTGCCGCCGATGTAGAACACGTCGCATAGCTGCGCCAGCTCGGGCAGGGTAATGTCGCACTCATCGGCCTCCAGCGCATAGGCCAGGCGGGCGCCATCCACAAACAGCGGAATCTCGCGCTTCTGGCACACTGCGTGAATCGCCGCGAGCTCGGCCTTGGAGTACAGCGTGCCGTACTCGGTCGATAGACTCACGTACACGGCACCCGGAAACACCGTGTGCTCGTAGCTCTCGTTTTCGTAGAACACCTGGATATAGTTCTCGAGGTCCTCGGCGTGCATCTTGCCCTCGTAGCCGGGGATGGTGAGTACCTTGTGGCCGCCAAACTCGATGGCACCCGCCTCGTGGCAGGCGACGTGGCCGGTCTCGGCAGCAACGACGCCCTCGTACGGTGCGAGCAGCATGTCGATCACCGTCGCGTTGGCCTGCGTGCCGCCCACCAGAAAAAACACGTCGGCATCGGGGGCCTGACAGGCCTCGCGGATAAGCTGCTTGGCACGCTCGGTGTGCGCATCGGTACCGTAGCCGGGCTGCGGCTCCATATTGGTGTCGACGAGCGCCTGCAGCACTGCCGGGTGTGCGCCGTGGGAATAGTCGTTGTTGAACGCGAGCATGGCAATCCTCTCTTACCGGGTATCGGCCAGATGACTCAAACGGAGCTATTGTACGCCGTTGGGATAGGCAATGCGCGCGGCAAGGCACTCAAGTGCCAGTACCAGGGCAAAGCCGCAGCTCACATCAGTCAAAAAGTGCGCTCCAATCACGATGCGCCCAAAGGCGACGAGCGCCGCGACCACAACCGCCGTCCAAAAGACCACGCGGCGGCGCGACGGTTTTTCCTTAAAGGCCGCCGCGGGAAGCCCGGCGAGCATAAGGCCGATCGCCGCATGCGCGGTGTGTCCACTCGCGAACGACTTGAACCCGTCCTTGATCACGCCGGCGGCGATATAAGTCCACTTGTCGGGGTTGCCGATCACCCACCACGGCTGAAACTCGAGCCCCTGCGTCACCTCAATCACGCGCATGCGCGGACGCGACCACAGCGGTTTGACGATCACGTTGAGGATGATGGCCTGAACGACCCACACGGCAAGCACCATCAACGCCCAGCGCGTGAGCTCATCGGGCTCGGTCGTGCGCGTGAGGCGATAGACGATAAGGTTGGCGACGATGGCCAGCACAAACGTCAGCACCAACTGAGCCGCGATGAGTTTGCCGCCAACCCTCAGGGACGAAACGATCTCGTAGCCGGTCAGGCCAACGTTGACGAGGATGCCGAGCACGGCGAGCCATTTGCTCCCCCTGGAGTCGGGACGCACCGCGCGCACGAGCATAACGCCCGCGATGCTCGCCGTCAGCTCGAACGGCAGCTCACCGGCCGCCTCGACAAAGCGACCGTACATGCTGCCGATATTGAACAGCGCGCTCGAGATCTGATAATCGAAGAAACTGCCCACGCCCAGACAAAGACACAGGACAACCGCGATAATGGCGACATCTTTCTTATAGATGTATCCGAACATGCTTTCCTTTCGATGGAGCCAGAGTGCCCAAATGGGGTGTTTGCAGCGTCGACTCGCTAGTCATCATCACTAGCGCCCAGCTGTTGCAGCAGCATGAGCGCCGCGGCCACCGGGCCGGTGCCGTCGTTGGCGTCGAGACCGCGACCCAGGCCGCTGCCCGCACCGGCGCCTGCCTTGTAGGGTACCGACAGCTTGCGGCTCTTGGGGAAGTTCACCGCGCCATAGCGGGTCTTAAGCTCAAAAGCCACCTTCTTGGGCACGTCGACGCCCAAAAACGTGATGCGACCGCCACTGAGCGTGACGCTCTCGAGCCCCAGGCGCTCGCCGCGAATGCGGATTCGTGCGCGATTGAACAGGTTGAGTCCCGCCAGCGGCAGCTCGCCATGCGCAGCCTCGGTCTCCTCCTGCACCTCATCGATGCTCTCCAGGTCCTCGGCCGCTGCAAGCTTACGGTACACGAGCACGCGCTGATCCACCGCCGGCAGGTACTCCTCGGACAAGAAGTAGTCGGCCGGCAGGTTAATACCCACGCTCGCCGCCTCCACGCCGGCATCGTCATCGCCGCGCGCCTCGGCCACGGCCTGTCCCAGCATCTGCGTAAACAGGTCAAAGCCCACGCTCGACAGGTTGCCGTGCTGCTCGGCGCCCATAAGCGAGCCGGCACCACGGATCTCCAGGTCGCGCATGGCGATGCGCATGCCGCTGCCCAGGTCCTGGAACTCGGAAAGTGCGGTCAGGCGCGCCGTCGCCTCCTCGGTGAGAGGCAGCTCGCCCGGGAACATAAAGTACGCGTAGGCCTGCGTGGCAGAGCGACCCACACGGCCCTTGAGCTGGTAGAGCTGCGCCAGACCCAGGCGCTGCGAATCCTCGATGATCAGCGTGTTGGCGGTCGCGTTGTCGATGCCGCTCTCCACGATGGTCGTGGCGATGAGCACGTCGATCTTTTTGGTCGCAAACTCGATCATCACGTCCTCGACCTCGCGCGGGCTCATCTTGCCGTGCGCCACGCCCACGCGCGCCTCGGGCGCGGCCTCGTGCACGCGCGCCACGGCGTCGTCGATGGTCTTGACGCGGTTGGACACGTAGTACACCTGGCCGCCGCGACCCACCTCCAAGCGAATCGCCGCGCTCACCACGTCGGGATCGTACTCTCCCACGTGCACGATCACGGGGCGGCGCCCGGTCGGCGGCGTGGTGATCAGGCTCATGTCGCGCACGCCGCTCGTGGCCATCTGCATGGTTCGCGGAATCGGCGTTGCCGAAAGCGTGAGCACGTCAATCTGCTCGCGCAGGTTCTTGAGCTGCTCCTTGTGCTGCACACCAAAGCGCTGCTCTTCGTCGATGATCACCATGCCCAGGTTCTTGGGGTTCACGTCGGCAGAAAGCAAGCGGTGCGTGCCGATGAGCACATCAATCGTGCCCTCGGCAAACGCCTTAAGCGCACGCTTTTGCTGCGCCGGGGTGCGGAAGCGGCTGAGCACTTCGACCTCGAGGCCAAACGGGGCAAAGCGCTCAAAGAACGTCTCGTAGTGCTGCTGGGCCAGAATGGTCGTGGGGCAGAGCACCATGACTTGGCGGCCGGAGTCCACGCATTTAAAGGCTGCGCGCAGGGCGACCTCAGTCTTGCCGAAACCCACGTCGCCGCACAGCAGGCGGTCCATGGGCTTGGGCGCCTCCATGTCTGCCTTGATGTCGGCGATAGCCTCCAGCTGGTCGCGCGTCTCGTCGTAGGGAAAGCTCTCCTCCATCTCGATCTGCTCGGGCGTATCGGGCGGACAGGCGATACCAGTAATCGACGAGCGGCGCGTATATAAATCGACTAGGTCAAACGCCAGCTTTTTGGCGTTTTTGCGTGCCTTGTTGGTGGCACGCGTCCAGTCGGCAGTGTTAAGCCTGGTCAGGCGTGGCTTATCGCCGTCGGGGCCAACATAGCGCGTGATGCGGTCGACCTGCTCGAGCGGCACGTAGAGTTTGTCGCCGTCGGCATATTCCAGCAAAAAGTAGTCGCGCTCCTTGCCGCCCACTTCCTGGCGCGCGATCTCGCTAAAGAGCGCGATGCCGTGAGTAGCGTGCACCACGTAGTCGCCCGGCTTAAACGGGAACGTGATCTGCGTAATGTCCACCTTGCGGCGGCTGCGCGCGCGGTTGGCGTCCATGCGGGCGTTGAGGTCGGCGATCGAGAACACGGCCAGGTTGGCATCGGGCACCACCACACCCTGCGGCAAGGCGGCATCGACAAAGGTCACGCGTCCGCGCGAGATGGTGGGCACGGCGGCACCGGCGGCAGCCCGGGCGGCACCCGCCTCGAGCGAGCGGGCGTTGAGCGCATCGGCCTTGCGCTCGCGAATTGCAGCATGGGCATCCTGGCGGGCAGCACGGTCGGCAGAATCCGCCGCCGCCACGCGCACGCGCTCACCAATGACACCGGCATTTTCGGGCGCGGCCGTCAGCGACTCCTCAAAGGTAATGCCCTCGTCGCCAAAGGTGAGCTCCATCGACTCGCGCGCACCGCGGTCGGGAATGGCAAACACGCAGGCGTAGCGCTTGCCCACGACTTCCTGAATGCGCGTCATAAAGCGATTGTCCGAGCCCGCAATGGCCGGCTGCTCAATCTTGAGCTCTGCCGTAACCGCACCGCCCGCGCGAATCAGGCTCACATAGTTCAGGCGCTGCTGAGCACCAAAATCGAGCTGTTGAGCGCGCACGTACAGACCGTCCAGGCGGTCAATCCCCGCCTCGCCGGCACGAGCCTCGATATCCTCGTAGGCGCGCAGGCAGTCGTCGAACAGCGAGCGCGGCTCAGACAAAACCACGAGCGCTTTGCCGCTCACGTGCGCCAACGGGCTCACGGTCTGGCCGTACATCACCGGCAAAAAGCGGTCGAGCTCGGGCGTGACGATGCGCGCATCCACCATCTCGAGCAGCGCTGCTAGCTTGCTATCGTCCTGGCTGGCGCGGTAGAGCGCCACATGCATGTTGTGGACCGCCTCGTCGGTGAGCGCCAGCTCGCGGCACGGGAAGATCTCGATACTATCCTCGTTGCCGATGGTCTGCCCCGTGGAACTCACCATGCGGCGGATGCGGTCAATCTCATCGCCAAAAAACTCGATGCGCACGGGCGCTTTTTCCTGCGCGGGAAACACCTCGACGGTGTCGCCGTGCACGCGGAACAGGCCGGGCGCGTCGGCGGCGCCGGCATTGGTGTAGCCCATGCCCACCAGACGCTGCGGCACCTCGTCAAAAGGAATCTCCTCGCCCACCGCAAAGGTCGTGGACTCCCAGTAGCGGCTCTCGACTGGCGGCACGCAGCGCAGCAACGCGCGAGCCGAGGCAACCATGATGCAGTTGTCCCCGCGCACGATGCGTCCCAGGGCCTCGCAGCGCTGCGCCACCACGGCGTCGTCGGGCACCTGCTCGCGCCACGGATAATCCTTGCGCTCAGGAAAACGGCATACATGCGCCAGGCCCACGTAGGCGGCAAGGCTACGAGCGGCGCGATCAGCCGCATCCTCGCCACTCACAACGTAGACCGTGGGGCGCGGGCGGCGCGCAAACTGAGCGGCCGCCATAAGCGTGCGACCCGACTGCGACACGGCCAGCGTCACGTCCTCGCCGGCATCGAGTCCGGCCTCGACGGTCTGCAGCGCCTCGGCAGTGTAGAGCTGCGCGGCTATACGGTGAATGAGCATGCTGTTCCTCCGGCATCGCAACGCCAAAAGCCCGCCGGGGCAAGCTCGGCGGGTCGTACGTCAAATACATTGTCTGTCATGGTAGCGCATGGAGAGGACTCCGGCTCAAGGGCAAACCCAGCCCCGCAAAAAACGCCAGACGAAGATGCGTTCCGCCCTACCCCGCTACGCGCACGCTGGGGCACAAATCTGCCAGCGGACACTCGTCACACTTGGGTTTGCGGGCATCGCAGATCTCGCGACCAAAGGTGATCCACTGATGGTTGACCGACTCCCAATACTCGTGCGGCAAAATCTTGAGCAGATCCTGCTCGGTCTTGAGCGGCTCCTTGGCATGCGTCTTGGGACTCAGCATCAGGCGATGCGCAATGCGGTTGACGTGCGTGTCCACCGCAATGCCCTCCACGATGCCATACCCCACGTTGAGCACGATGTTCGCCGTCTTGCGTCCCACGCCCGGCAGCTTCACGAGTTCCTTCATGTCGGCCGGCACCTCGCCGCCATAGTCGGCGACGATCATCTGCGCGGCCTCGACGGCATGCTTGGCTTTGCTCTTGTAGAAGCCGAGTGACTTGATAGTGTCTGCCACGTCAGCCACGCTCGCCCCGGCCATGGCCTCGGGCGTGGGCCACTGGGCAAACAGCCGCGGCGTCACCTTGTTGACCTGCGCATCGGTCGTTTGCGCCGAGAGCAGCACCGCGATCAGCAGGCGGAAGGGATTCTCGTGGTCCAAAAAGCACTCGACCGGGCCATAGCGACGGTTGAGGCGCTCACACACCTCGATGGCGCGCTCGCGCTTGGCGGCATTGGTCTCGCGTGGCATAACGACTCCTCGGCTCAACGGCACAATAAACTTATGGGCACAATTGTCCCACGTCCGAGACGCTTACGCCTCCAAGAATGCGCCGGTCTGACGGCTCCACAGGCTCGCGTACTCGCCACCCGCCTCGACAAGCTGCGCATGCGTGCCGTCCTCGACAATCTCGCCATCGGCCAGCACCACAATGCGGTCGAGCGACGCCACGGTGGACAGGCGGTGCGCCACCACAATGGAGGTACGTCCACGCATCAGGTTCTCGAGCGCCTCCTGCACCAACGCCTCGGACTCGCTGTCGAGGGCAGAGGTCGCCTCGTCGAGCACTAGAATCGGCACGTCGGTTAGGATGGCGCGGGCGATAGCCACGCGCTGACGCTGGCCGCCCGAGAGCTTGACGCCGCGCTCACCCACCATGGTGTCAAAGCCACGGGGCAAGCGGTCGATAAACTCGGTCGCATTAGCCAAGCGAGCCGCCTCGCGGATCTGCTCGTCGGTGGCGTCGGGGCGGCCGTAGGCGATATTCTCGCGAATGGAGCGATGGAACAGTAGCGCCTCCTGCGGCACGTAGGCAACCTGGCGGCGCAGGCTCTGCTGCGTGCAGCGCGAGACATCCTGACCGTCCACGAGCACGCGGCCGCCCTGAACATCGTCCAGGCGCAGCAGCAGCTTGGTGAGCGTCGTCTTACCCGAGCCCGATTTGCCCACCAGGCCCACGCGCTGGCCCGCCGCCACATGAAGCGTCAGGTCATCGAACACGCTCTCGCCCGCCACAGCGTCACGGTACGCAAAGCTCAGGTGCTCAAAATCAATCGCGCCCTCGGTCACTTTGAGCTCAGGGGCGTCCGGGTCGTCTGCCACCAAACATGGCTCGTCCAGCACGCGCGTCATCTCGGCCGCATCGCCCAAAGCGCGGTTGATGCGCTGCATCATGGAGCTTACGTAGTTCAGGCGCATGGTGAGGTTATAGGTGTAGGTAAAGATCATGACGAGCGAGCCGGCCGAGATGCCAAACCACGCGTTGCCGCCCGCCACGAACACACTCACCACGGCCATGGTGATGACGATAAGACCCGAGGTCGTAAAGTTGCGCTGCATCATGGCGTGCATCGAGACCGTCTCGGCATCGCGCGCGGCACGATCGGCGGCGTCGAACAGATCGCGTTCAAAGTCCTCGCGCCCGCAAGTCTTGACGGCCAAGATGTTCGTGACCGCGTCGGAGAGTACGCCCGAGAGCTTGTTCTGCGCGGCGGACGTCGCGGCCGAAAGCGGCATGATGCGCTTGTACATAAGCCAGACAAACGCGATGTAGACGACCATGATGCACACCAGGATCACGGTAAACGTCGGCACCACCGGGGCGAGTGCGGCCACGGTGCAGATGACCGAGGTGATGGTGGGGATGAGCGAATACACCGTCACGTCCACCAGCCCCGTGTAGCCGCTCATAAAACGACTCGTCTGGCTCACGAGCGATCCGCCAAAGCGGCTGGTATGGAATGTCATGGATTGGTTGGAGAGCGTGTCGAAGCATAGACGCGCCAGGTGATAGTTGCCTGCAATCTCGAGCTTGTAGACGGTGTAGTCCTGTAACTTGGAGAGGATCTGACCCACCAGGTTAACGAGTACAAGCGCCAGGATATAGGGGCCGAAGACCTCAAACACCTGGTCACCCGCCACGGGACCGGCTTGAACGCGGTCGACAATGAGGGCCATCACGTAGGTGTTGGCAAACGTCAGCAAAAAGATGTAGCCCGCCGACGAGAACACCGAGAGAAAGACGATCAGCGGCTGCGTGCGCGTGACACCCCAAAACCGCTGCAGCGTGCGGCGCACGGTGGAGCGGCTGAGCGGGCTGGTGCTTCTCTGAGACATGGGCTTCCTTTCGCATCTGATAGGGCGAAACGCCATTGTTGCACATTGAAGCGCACTTCAGGCAAGCGCGATGCGAAAAGCAGCGGGGCACCCGCGTTTACGCCGGCGCCCCGCCGTCTTGTTGCAATTAGCCCTCGTCTTCTTGGTCTGTGGGAAGGCCCGCAGGCGTGAGTCCCAAGATCTCATCGGCTTGGTCGGCGTCTTCCAGCGCGTCGATGTCCCTGAGCTTGCGCTCCATAACGTTGGTGCGCGTGGTGATGATACCCTCGACCGTTTTGCCCGCGGTCTCGATCTGCTGCTGGGCGCGGCGCAGCGCCTTTTGATAGCGCGGCAGCTCGGCCTTGACGGCGGAGAGCACGCGCAGCACGTCGTCGGTGCGTTTTTGCAGCTTAAACGTTTGGTAACTCATCTGCAGGCTGTTGAGGATGGCCGCCATGGTGCTGGGACCGGCAACGTTGACGTGATAGTCGCGGCCCAGGGTCTCGATAAGCCCGGGGCGGCTGACGACCTCGGCGTACAGTCCCTCAAACGGCACGAACATGATGCCAAAGTTGGTCGTTGCCGGCACACTCAGGTACTTTTCGCAGATGTCCTTGGCCTCGCGCTTGACCATGGTGTCGAGCGTCTTGCGCGCAGCCGCCACGGTCTCCGCATCGCCCGACTCCTGCGCGTCGAGCAAGTGCTCGTACGCGTCGCCCGGAAACTTGGAGTCAATCGGCAGCAGCACGGGGTCGCCCTCGTCCACCGGCAGCTTGACGGCAAACTCAACGCGCTCCGAGGCGCCGGGCTTGGTGGCGACGTTTTCCAGATACTGGTCGGGTGTAAGGATGTCCGCCAGAATTGCACCCAGCTGTACCTCGCCCAAAATGCCACGCGCCTTCACGTTGCCCAGCACGCGCTTAAGGTCGCCCACGCCGGTGGCGATGGACTGCATGTCGCCCAGACCCTTGTACACGGCCTCGAGCTGGTCGCTCACCTGCTTAAACGATGCAGACAGGCGGTCGTTGAGCGTGCGGGAGAGTTTCTCGTCCACCGTCGCGCGCATCTGATCGAGTTGCACGTTGTTGTCCTTGCGGATGGCGCCCAGCTGGGCATCGACCGTCTCGCGCACCTTGTCCAGGCGATGCTCGATGCCCTCGCGGTTGGCGCCGAGCTGTTGGGCCGTCTCGCGGCGCAGGTCATCCATCCGGTCACCAGCTTGCGAAAACTCGCGTGCGATGGTCAGGTAACGTTGCTGCTCCACGGCCGCATCGGTCGTCTGCTGCTGCGCGATGGCATTGGCCGTGCGGCGAGTTTCGGCCAGCGCGACGTTCAGGGCATCGAGCGCGTTGTTGGCCTGCTCGAGTGCTGCCAGCGTTTCCGCGCTACTGTCGCCACGCCCCCGCAACTCGGCACGCAGGCTCTTGAGCTGGAGGGCGCAAGCCACAGCAACCCCCACCGTCACCAAGGCGATCACAACAAGCACAATATCAATAGCAGACATAAACTCCGCCCAACAAACCCAATCGAGCACCAATCAAAACCGCGATCAATCTTACCCCGCCATACGCACCGGGCGCCCGGCCCCTTCTTGGGCGCCCCTCTCCTCCGCATATTCCATAATGCGGCGCGCCGTCTCCCTGCTCACCTTTGAGTCATCACCGGCTAAATATGCGTACACGTTTCCCTTATTCAGATTCAAATCGCGGCAGAGACCGTAGCGCGTTACGCCCGATTCCTCTAGCGCTCCCAACGTTCTTTTTCGCATCAGGGCGTTGATCCTTCTGTCCGCCACTGGCTTTTCCTTCACCGCTCTATACGCACGCCAAACGTTGGCATAACGATTAGGAAGTTTGTCCTCGGCGCACAGAGATGCCAGGCTACCCGTTTGGGCGTACAAGGACAAAACGCCTCGGTAACCCTCTTCCATCCACGAACCCTCGGATAAGCCCAGAACGTATTCGGCTTTACCCTGTGCCAAAGCGAGCAAAAACAGGGGCTCCGCCACGCGCGGCGCATCCGTCGTCGCCCACTCAACCAATTTTCTAAAACTCAGCGACTGCTGTCCGGATAGCTCTCGGCAATAGCCTTTTAAGAATCCCTCAAAGGTCAGATTCAACCGAGCACCTCCTTTTTGTATTGCCTGTATGCACAGACCATCTCTTGATAACTCCGCTCCGAAGGCGACGACGCCAGCGCCTCTCCCTCGTCGAATATAAGCCGTTCGAGCAACCCCCAATCAAGTCGGTCGACGAATGCCTGACTATGAAGATCAACGATGTCGTTCGGGCGGTAGGCATAGAGCTTCATTACCGCCAGGTCCTCCAAGGATGGCGTAAAGTACCTGATAAAACGCGCCCCAATATCCAAGGGGATCAAACGATCTTCGTAATTGAATGGCATCTGATTACAATATGCCACCGCCATACCATTCACCTCGGATATCGAGCTATGATCTCGCGGAGGCACCTGTCTGCCTCAAACACATCGATGTCATGTGTAACCGAACGATTCGTCACATCGTTAAGCATGAAGGCGCTTCCTCCCACCAATACAACGCTCGGCCTGTCGTCTCTTGGACCTATTTCCAGCTCTGCCTCTTCGTCAATGCCCAAAAGAGTCTGTTCTAAATCCTGCTTATACATAACAAATCATATTATTATTTATCTTCAATAATACTATTCAGTCGCACGACAGGACCCACAGGATGCAAGAATTCTGCTCGTGGCGATAATTCGTACACCCTGGAAGTCCTAATGTGACAAACGCTAACTCTCCCAGCCGGCGCGGATGGTTGTTGCGACATCGCCTAGGCGCTGGCCCAGGGCCGCTAGATGCTGGAGCACCTCATTGGGCGAGGCACCGTTGAGGATGCAGGTGAGCGCATACGAGACCAAGAAAATCGCCGCAAGTCCTAGCGGAATGAGCACGATCATCGCCAATGTGCGCAGGCGCTGGCCCACGCGGCGACGACGCGCACGACGCTTGTCGAACGCGAGCTCCTGCGCATATGAATCTTGCTGTACGGAATAGGCCTCTGGTGCCGATTCGCACCCGGGCACAGCTGCAGGTACAGCAGCGGGCACGACATTTTGCGCAAAGGGCTGGACTGCCGCCCCTTGCATTTGCATCTCTATGAGTCGTTGCTGCTGACGCAGCATGCGCTCAGCTTGTTGCTGCGGAGTCTCAAGAAACAGGTCCATGTTGGCCTCCAAAGTCGGAGCATTCGACGCTTACGACCAGCATCCCGCACCGCCATGACCGCGACAACGCAATCGCCGGCAATAGCCACAAAGTTTCTTTTGCTCAAAAGCTGTCGAAAAGCTCAACAACTCCCCTACCAGCACTTTCTCTGAGCTTTTTTCGCCAGCAATCTTTTGGCCTTCCACCCTTACGCCAACTGACCAAAATCTAACCAAAAGCTTGACGGAAATTGTGGAGACAGGGACCCCACACAAAAAGTGCCGCCCCAAAGGGGCGGCACACAAACTTATTATCAGCTTTTCTGTAACGAGCATGCGACGACTCAACGCCGGAGCGCAGGGCGGGGAAACCTTTGCCTCGCGCGACCCTGCGAAGCCGTGAGCGAGAGGCAAAGGTTTCCCCGCCCTGCGCTCCGTGGTCGGTGAGGACAGACTACATGCCTGCGAGACCTCGGGCGGCGGTGGCGCACATAAATGCCAAGACGAGAATCACGAGCGACCCGGCGATGTCTGCCAGCACGCCCATTGCACGGCGTTCAAACAACCAGCTCTCAAAGTGTGGGGCGACGTTGCGCCAAACACGCCACAGCAAGATGCCCATACCGATGACGCCCGGGATATTGAGCAGTAGGATCTCGGAACACAAAAGACCGATCAAGTTGCCGGCGGCAAAGCCTGCATTACCCTCGCAGTATTTGCGGTAGACCATATACAGCATGTACGCCACAAACGGCTGCAAGCACGCAGAAATAAACGTGACCACCATCGAGGGCTCCTGCGAAAAGACCTCGGTGAGTTTATCGACACTTGTGGCGTCCTTCGAAGCCAAGAACAAACCGATAACCACAAGGGGTACCACGCCCAAAACTACCTCGACCAGAGTAAACAACTTGGCAGTCAAATCCTCACTAGCCGAATTCAAATGAGGCGCCCACTCGGGATGAGCATGCGCGCCGACCTTCTTGTCCTTCTCGGCACGATCGGCCTTTTTGCCCTCGGCAACCCGACGACCAGGATCCTTGCGAGTTCCCACAGCAGCAACCCGAGCCCGAGACTTCTTACCCATAACCAACACCTCACAAGAGGAAACGAATAGCCAACGCTACCCAGTGTACCCTCTAAGCAACGTCACCGCCCCAACCGGCCCCCACAAAAACGTGCCGCCCCATAAGGGGCGGCACACAAACTTCTTATCAGCTTTTCTGTAACGAGCACGCGATGACCCAACGCCGGAGCGCAGGGCGGGAGGCCGGATTGCCTTCCCTCAACGCGACCCTGCGAAGCCGTGAGCGGGGAGGGAAGGTAATCCCGCCCTCCCGGCCCAGCTCATGCCAGCGCCAAGCGCTAGTAGTTCACCACCTGCTCCTCAAAGTACGCCTTGGGGTGGTTACACACCGGGCACACCTCAGGCGCCTCGGCACCAACGTGCAGGTGCCCGCAGTTCAGGCACTTCCATACCTTCACGCCCTCGCGCTCAAACACCTCGCCCGACTCGATGCGCTCGACGAGTTTGTTGTAGCGCTCCTCGTGGGCCTTCTCGACGGCGGCGACACCACGGAACTTCTCGGCGATCTCGGCAAAGCCCTCCTCCTCGGCGGTCTTGGCGAACTCGTCGTACATCGTGGTCCACTCGTAGTTCTCGCCCGCGGCGGCGTCGCGCAGGTTGTCCAGAGTGTCCGGAACGGCGCCGTCGTGCAGATACTTAAACCACAGCTTGGCGTGCTCGGACTCGTTGCCCGCCGTCTCGGCAAAGATATTCGAGATCTGAACGTAGCCATCCTTCTTGGCCTTAGATGCGTAGTAGCGATACTTGGTGTGTGCCTGGGACTCACCGGCAAAAGCGGTCTCGAGGTTCTTCTTGGTTTGGGAATTCTCAAAATCCATAGGTGTACTTCCCTTCAACACGTGCCGCCCATAGGCTTTGAGCGACCTTGTCTTTAGGATGCCCTCATGCCGGAAATCTAAACCTTACAATTCTGTTCTTCAGATTTGCACAGGCTAGATGCTCAGCCAGCGATCGCCCTCGGCTCGGCAAAAGCCCTCACGCTCCAGATCGGCAAGAATACTTGCGACCAGCTCGCGCTCGACCGAATCTCGGCCGGCTGCCGTCTCCATCTCGTTAACGCCTGCAACAGCTTCATCAACCGTAATCCCCGCCGGCTGGCCATCGCGCGCTGCCAGCAACATACGCACGATATGCGCGCGCTTTTGGCGACGCGAGCCCTCAAACTTGGACTGACGACTATAGCCCGCCGAGCGCCTGGACGGATTGGGCAACGTCTTTTTTAGATATGCACCGTAATCTAGCAACGCGTAATACCACGCGCGTGGCGTGTCGGCATCGTCTTGAGGCGCGGCAAAGGGCGCAATCTCGTCCGCCGACGCACCGGGAGCCGCCGGACAAGCAGCCTGGATCAGCGGCACCAGCTCGCGATCGGGAACAGCCGGTACATCGGGAAAGAAATGATGCAAAAAGACCGTGCGCACGTTGGTCTCCAGATACACACCTGGAAGATCAAACGCAAACGACCGGATACCCTGCGCCGTTGCCGGGCCAATACCAGGCAGGGCGACCAGGTCACGCGTCTCGCGCGGAAACTCCCCGCACCAATCCTCTACGACCCGTTGAGCGGCCCCGTGAAGCGCCAGAGCGCGTCGGTTGTAGCCCATGCCCTGCCAAGCGTCCAAAACATCGGAAGGCGCGGCCTGGGCAAGCGCCTGCACGGTCGGAAAACGATCGAGCCACACCGGCATGCGCGCCTCCACACGCGGCACCTGCGTTTGCTGCAGCATGACCTCAGAAAGCCAAATGATGTACGGATCGCGTGTGCGGCGCCACGGAAGGTCGCGATAACGCAGAACCCCTTCCGAACGAATCATCGAACGAAAGGGGTCCTGAATCATGGCTATGCTCCTTATGCGGCGCTATTCCTCCCGGCAAGCGCACGCACAGGTGGCGTACTCGGGAAACGCTTCGCGGTCGGCGAACTTGGGATCGACGGCCGGGAACTGGCGGTGAGCGACGATGTCGCCGAGCGAAACGGAATCGAGGTAGTCGCGCATCAACGCCTGAGCTCCGGCCCACAGGGGATGATAGCAGCACGCGCCCATGCGCGCACAGTCACCATCGGGCGCGGTGCAATCGTTCATAACCATAGGGCCCTGAACGGCCTCGACGACCTGGCGGATAGTGACGTCGTCCGGACTGACCTTGAGACGCATGCCACCGTGGACGCCACGCAGGCTCTCCACAATACCGGCCTGGACCAAACCGTGCTGAATCGAGCGGGCAAACGAATACGGGACATTGACCTCTTCGGCAGCGGTGCGAACAGAAAGCAAACGCTCCGGATCCTCGGCAAGCATCGCCAGCATGCGAAGGGCGTAATCAGTCTTCCTAGATATGTCCATTTTTCCCCTTTCAAGGAATACGAACATGTCGAACGAGCTCCGGGGCCGAGCTTGTGTCAAGACGCTAAATGACCGCCAGGACATCCAAATGGTAAATCGGATATCCTCTGAGTGCCGCGCTTGGAGCGAAATGCATCAGATGCGGCCTACAGTGCAATTTAGTATAACCTAACACCCCTGTCTCGTTGAACAGGTGTTGCGCAACAAAACCGTTGTTCAGACAAATATACTTATTAGATTTTACTTGCGTTCCCGAAGGCGCGGGGATTCTGGGCGAAGATGTACCAGGGCGATCGTTCTATCGAAACAAAGTGCATCAAACGCAAAAAGCCACGTCCGAAGACGTGGCTTTAATTGCGTTGGCGGGAAGTACGGGGCTCGAACCCGCGACCTCCGACGTGACAGGCCGGCGCTCTAACCAAACTGAGCTAACTCCCCAGGCAGACGTTCGCGTTTGTTTCCGCTCGCGTGCGCTGCGGGGATTAGTATACACAGAAGTCTGTCCGGCGCGCAACAACTATTTTGAAAAAATTTTTCGGGGCCATCCGGGAGGGTCTCCGGGGCTGAGGGCGGGGGTTAAGTTTGCTGCTCTACAGTCCTGCGCAAGACGGAAAGCACATTAAGTGCTTTCCTTTGCGTGCGGAACTCGCGACAAACTTAACCCCCGCCCTCAGCCCCGGAAGCCCTCCCTGCCGTCACATTATTCAACCAGTTTTGCGGGCGTGCGCCGCTGCGCGGCTAGCCCGCGTGCTCCTCGGCGGGGTTGGTCTGATTGTTTTTGTTGAAGCTCTGCCTTTGGCTCAAATGGAAACGGGGGACGCATTTGCATCCCCCGTTTTTGTTGTGGTTACTCTAGATCAATAAATTTGGTGCTTATGATCTTGCCGTCTTTTACTAGCATTCTGGCCATGGTGGGGCCTCGGGTGCCTCTGGGGTAGCTGGCGCTGCCCGGGTTGAGGACTAAGCAACGGCCCACTTGGGCTTCTTTGGTTACGTGGGTGTGGCCGTTGATGGCTACGTCTACGGATCCCACCGGAAGGTCTTCGCGGTAGTGGGCTACGGCGAATTTGAGGCCTTCGTAGGTAAAGAGCGCAAGACGGTCTACATCGGGACCGTAGTCGCGGTAGTAATCGTTGTTGCCCAGTACGGCCCGCACGGGGGCGATGGTGCATAGGTGCTCGTAGTCCATCTCTGACGTGAGGTCGCCGGCGTGGATAATCAGATCCGCGCCCTCAAGCTCGTCCAGGAGCGCAGGCGATAAATAGCCGTGGGTGTCCGAGATGATGTCGATGCGCTTGGCGCTTGCACTGTTCATGGGATCCCTTCCGCAAAAAAACGATTCGGCAGATACATACAAAAAGGCCCCACGGCTCCGCAGACGATGGGTCTACAGGGCTGCGGGGCCAGTGTGCTAGAGACTCAGAGCCTTCTTGAGCGGCACGACGCGGCGGCGCGAAACCGGCACGCGTTCGTCGACGCCCGTAATGCCCAGCTGGATGGCACCCGAGGGCACCGTCTCGACGTCCGTGACGCACGCCAAGTTGACGATATAGCGACGGTGAACACGGAAGAAGCCAAAGTCGCAGAGCTTGGCCTCAAACTGCGCCAGCGAGGTCGTCGACAAAAAGCGATCATCGACGGTATAGATGCAGGAGTAATCGTCCTTAGCCATGATAAAGCGAATGTCGTCCACGGGAATGAGCACCTTGCGGCCGCCCTTTTCCACCGGGATACGCTCGATGGTCACCTTGCTGTCCGTAACCGGCTTGGCGCGTTGCATGACCTTCTCGATCGCGCGATCCAAGCGAGCTTCTTCGACCGGCTTCATCAGATAATCGACGGCATCCACGTCGAATGCCTCGACCGCATGGTCACTATACGCAGTCACAAACACGATCGCCGGCGGATTTTTGAGCTTATGCAGCGCCTCGGCAAGTTGCAGGCCCGAGGCACCGGGCATCGAGATATCGAGAAACACGACATCCACGCGACTTTCCATAAGCATCTCGATGGCGGAGCGGACGCTCGACGCCTCCGTGATCGTGCCGATCTTGCCCGTTTGCTCGAGCAGGAAGCGAAGCTCCGAGCGAGCCGGCGCCTCATCATCCACAATCATCGCACGCAGCATAGGGATAAAACCTTTCGTCAACTAACTACGCCGGGCATCCGTCGCATGACGTTGAGCCCGTAGCCTTTTATTTTACTCTTGAATGTCAAAGATGCTCTCTGACAAATCAAGATGAAGGAGCACTTTGGTGCCCTTGCCCGGCGCCGATTCGACACGCGTATAGGAGTGCGGCCCATAAAAGCGATGGATGCGCTCCGAAATATTGTGCATGGCCACACCGGCGCCGCCACCCTGGGGAGAGCTGGCGTCGGGACGGGCAGAGCGCTCGTCAAACAGTCTGGCGGCGGTACCCTCATCCATGCCCACGCCATTATCGGCCACGGCAATCAAGATTGCATCCTCGCCGTCTTGGTGAACGGTCACGTCGATCCTCAGGGCGTCGTCATCGCCCATACCATGACGTACGGCGTTCTCGACAATCGGCTGGATCACGAACGCCGGCACCAGCGTATCTTCCACGTCCTCGGACACATCGAACGTCGCAAGCACGCGGTCCTCGCCAAAGCGGGCCTTCTCAAAGGTAAGGTAGCGCTTGGTCTGTGCAACCTCGCGCGAGACCGGAATAAGCGATCCCGAGTTGTCGAGCGTGGCACGATAGAACGATGAGAACTCACGAAGCAGTTCGCGGGCCCGCAGCGGGTCGGTGCGCGTAAACGATGCAATGGTGTTCAGCGTGTTGAACAGGAAGTGCGGGTTAATCTGCGCTTGCAGCGCACGCACCTCGGCGCGCGCCGTGAGTTCCTTTTGCACCTCGAGCTCGTGGATGGCGAGCTGCGTGGACAAGATCTCGGCAAAGCCCGAGGCAAGCGCGTACTGGGTACGGTCGACGGCGCGCGGGGTCTTGTAGTAGAACTTGAGCGTGCCGACGGTACGATCGCCCACCTTGATGGGGGCGATAATGCCGGCGGGGACTTGGTTGTGCGAGCCATCCGAGCCCACGACATCCACCATACGGTTGAACGACTGCACGATGCCATGTTCGATAACGTAGCGTGTGGCAAGCGTGTGGATGGGAGAATCTGGCAGTAGTTTTTCCTCAAACTCGCCTGCGCAGGCCAACACGTTGCCCTCGTCGGTGATGGCCACCGTCATGGCGCGCGTCTCGGGCAAAATGCGCCGGCACACCAAACGCGCCGACTCCTGCGTCAGACCGCCCTTAATGTCCTCAAGCATGGCCGAGGCCACCGAGAGCGTCTCCTCGGTGTACTGGGAGCGCACCGAATCGGGATTGAGCGTCAAAAAGATAAAGATGCACAGAAAGATGCACAGCAGCGCGCAGGCAATCACCGTGGCGATCGGCTCGATACCGGTCACCAAGGCAAAAATAAAGTACACCAGCACGCAAATGGCGCAGGCAACGGCAATGATGCGAAAGATTGATATTGAACTATCGCGCTGGGCGCGGCGGTCGATCATTCGGCCCCCTCCAGGATACTGATCAGTTGTGCGTCACGCCAAAGCCCGTCCATGATCTTGGGCCAAAAGCTCTGGAAACGCAGGTAGCTTGCAGCGTTTTGGCGCGCATAGGCCTTTGCCTCGTCGATACCATGGCGCCAGATGCGCAGGTAGCCCTCATGCTCGCGGGTAAACACGCTGCGGACCATAGCGGTCTTGCGCACGCGGTCGTCGAGCTCGCGCGAAATCCACGGGCCCGGGTAGGGCATGAGCGATGCCGCCGTAACGGGAATGAGCTCCTTTTGATGCGCGGCGAATGTCAACTTTGCCCTTTCGTAGTACCAACGGTATACATCCTGCATAAAGCGCGGTGAGCGCTTTTCGGACTCCGGAGGCAGATGACGCACGGTCCACTCGTTATCGAACCACACGTCGTAGCCAAACATGCGCATGTTAAAGAGGTAATCCAAGTCCTCGCCGCGGGTGATAAACGGGTCAAAGGCTACACGCGTAAAGGCGCGGGCGTGCAGGGCCATCAGGCCGCCGCACACGTAGTTGGAGCGCGAGATGCGGGTGCCCGAGAGCGCCTTTTTCATCCAACGGTTGAACTCGATGCGCTTGGTCCACCAACGATGGCAGATGCCCGCCTTGTCCGTGGGAGCCAGCGGCGAGCCGTCGCGATCGTAGAAATAGCCGCTCTTGACCAAGATCGGCAAGCCCTGACGTGTCTGCTGCCCCAACGCATAGGTCGCGCGCTTCATAAAGTCGGCGTCGATGACAGTCTCATCGTCATCCAAAAAGATAACCGCGTCATGCCCCAGCACAGCGGCACAGGCTAGCCCCATGTTGCGGATGGCACCGTAGCCTCGCAGGCTCACGCACTCGCCCGAACCCTTGGGCGCGATCTGAGCAACCCGGTCTGCAATGCGCGAGGCCTGGGTGTTGGTGACAACGGTGACCTTGAGCGTGGGATGCGCGTCGACAATCTCGTGCACGCGCAGCGACACATCGGCTGTGGCAGAAACGGGACAGACCACCAAAAGGATGATGCGCGGGATGTCACGTACCTGCTCAAGCGAGGCCAGGCAGCGGTCGAGTTCGGGATTGTCGGCGTTGAGTCGCGTCGAATGGTCATAGGTGCCAGGGGCGTTTGCGCAAGCGTCATCGCCCGCCCAATACGTTGGAATCACGACTGTGGCGTTCATGCCTTACCCTCCCTGCAACACAAAAACGGGACGCCGCCAAACACAGGCGACGCCCCGCGACCTAGCTGATTCCATCATACCCACTTGGGCAAATCATTGCTCGCAAGTCGCAATGTTTATTGCGGATAACCCCAAAAGAGTACCGTGGACAGGCACAATAGCCGCTCGCTCCTATGCGGCATGCTCTGCCGCCCGAGTCATGCGGGACAGGCGGACCAGCAGCATAAAGCCAACGATCAGCAGCACGCCAATGGAAAGGACGCCCAGCGACGGGTTGCCGGTCAGCGAGGTGACGACCGACACTAGGAAAGTGCCCATGACGCTTGCATAGCGACCGAAGATGTCAAAGAAGCCGTAGTACTCGTTGGACTTTTCCTTGGGGATAATGCGACCAAAGTAGCTACGGCTAAGCGCCTGCACGCCGCCCTGGAACAGGCCGACCATAATGGCAAGCACCCAGAATTCAAAGGCGGTCTTTAGGAAGAACGCGGCGAACAGCACAATGCCCATGTAGGCGGCGACTGCCACCAGGATCATGTTGAGCGTGCCCACGCGTCCGGCGAGCTTGCCGTAGATGATGGCGGACGGAAAGGCCACGAACTGCGTGACGAGCAGCGCCAGGACCAACTGGGTCGAATCGATGCCCAAAGCCGAGCCGTAGCTGGTAGCCATGGAAATGACCGTGTGCACACCGTCGATATAGAAGAAGAACGCAATCATGTAGACCAGCACGGTCTTGTTGTGGGCGATCTCGCGCATGGTGTGTCCGACCTCGGAGAACACACCGCCCACGATGTGGCCGATGGTGTCCTCGGGACCGCGCTCGCGACCGTACTTTTGCTTATAGGTGCGAATGAGCGGCAGGGTAAAGATGAGCCACCAGGCACCAGTGATGATAAACGACAGACGCGTTGCCAGCATGGTAGGGACGCCAAGAGCGGGGCCACCCATGATGAGCGCCAGGCAGATGACGAACGGCACGGTGGAACCGATGTAGCCCCAGGCATAGCCCGAGCTGGACACGGCGTCCATGCGCTCGTCGGTGGTAATGTCGGGCAGCATGGCGTCGTAGAACGTCATAGAAGAGTTAAGGCCGATGGTGCACAGCACGTACACGGTCAAAAATGCCATGGCGGACATTGGGATAGCCTGCGCCAAGCAAAGCACCAGGCCCGTGAGGAAGAAGCCCAAGAAGAACTTGATCTTGTTGCCGGCGTAGTCGGCAAGCGCGCCCAGAATGGGCATGAGCATGGCGATGACCAGCGAGGCAATCGTCTGCGCATTGCCCCAGGCGACCACCAGGTCGGCCGAAGAAGCGCCGGTATTGATGGCGTTAAAGTAAATGGGCACCACCGAGGTATTGAGCAGCACGAGGGCCGAATTGCCCACATCATACATAACCCAGTTACGCTCGAGCTTGGTGTATTTCATGGACAGGGACCCTTCGTATTCGCCCGATATGCAGTTAGTTCATCGTACCCCAATTGTCCAGAACCGCCGGTAAGGATTCGGCAAAGGGGCACGCACGGGCCCTATTCCTCGCGGTCGAACTCCTCATCGGCATTGAGCACGCGACCGCTGTAGTTGACGTGACTGGTCACGGCATCCATGTCACCGGTCTCGATAAAACGTGCGACCGTGCACTCGTAATCGACCAGCGCGCGATCAAAGACCTCGGGGAAACTCTCGTTCGAGACCTCGTCGGTAAAGGGATTCTTCCATGTCAGATGGCCCAGGTTACCGGTGCGCTCGGGCAGCTCCGTCGTCACGCGATGGGCAAGGCCATCGAGCAGCGAGTAGTCGTGCACCAAGCCCTCAACCAGCGAGATCGCGCGCGTCTTTGCGGAGCCGGCCGGCTCAATCGCGCGGTAAAGTCGCTGCATATTGGCAACGGCAGCACCGTACTCCCCCGCCGGAATGTCAATGCCGTACACGCGTCCGGCAACATAGCTCATCAGCACGCCGGCCACGCGATTGATGCGATCGGTGGTGACGATCTCGCCCGCCGGCGGGTAATCGTCGACCGTAGCGCCGGCGCGTTTAAGCTGCAGCATCAGTACATCCAGGTCGCTCTCGATCACGGCATGAACCTGACTGCTCGAATCCTCAAGCTCTGAATCGGACTCCACGATGCCAAACTGCTGCTCATAGACAAAAGGATGGGCGTTGCGGTCGAGCACGTAATGAGACAGCAGGCCCAGCGCAAAGGCGCGACCCAAGCTGGCGTCGCGCGGCAGCAGATGCGACACGCCGTCGCGCAGGCACGCGAACTGGCGAGACATGCGCGACCGATGCATGACCTGCGCCAGCAGCGTGCAGTCGGAAACACGCGGTGTCAGAATGTGAAAGAAAAACGGGTCGGGGCCTTGGTTGCCCAAGATAAAGGCAATGCGCTCTTCATCGGACGTGATGACGCCCTGCGGAAGACGGTCGATGCTTTCCTCGCCAAACAGATGATGGGTGATAAGCGCGGGCATAATGATCCTTTCGATTTCATTCGATGCCACCCATTATGCCCACCGCGCGCCCATGCCAAACCTGCGATGGTAAACGACGGCACGCAGACCGTCTACGCAAGCCCCAAGTGTGCTTTAACCTCGGCAGCGCGACGGCGGGACACGGGCACCGTCGAGGTTACGCGATCGAGCCTGAGTTCCATAAGACCCGTGGAACCGATCTCGACATTGTGCACGTCCTCCAAATTGACCAGATAGCTGCGGTGGACACGGATAAAGCCCTCGGGGGCCAGGCGCCGCTCGAGCGAGGAAATCGACTCATTGATCAGGTATGTTCCCTCGGCGCAGACGGCGTTGCAAAAATCGGCACGCGCCTCAAAGTAGCAGACGTCTGCGGCGGGAATGAACACCTTTTTGCCCCCGCGGTCCACCGTCAGACGCAAAGGCTGGCGCGGAGCGTGGATAACACGACGGACACCCAAGGCTGCCTCGATCTTGTCGAGTGCCTTTGACAGGCGTGCGTCCTCGACCGGCTTGACGACATAATCGACGGCATCGAGGTTATAGGCATCGGCCGCATACTCGGCAAACGCCGTCACAAACACAACCACCGGCGGCGTCTTTAGGTTCTGCAGCGTCTCGGCAAGCTCAATTCCCGAGCGACCGGGCATGGTAATGTCTAAAAATAGCACGTCGGGCTTGTTCGACAGAATCGACTCCACGGCTTCGGTGACATTGCCCGCCTCGGCAATCTGGCCCACACGCGTATCCTTTTCCAACAGATAGCGTAGCTCGGCCCTAATGGGAGGTTCGTCATCAACCACCAAGATGTTCCAGCCTTCGGACATATGTGCTTCCCCTCTTTTTCTCTCAATCCAACCGCGTGCTACGCCGTCAACGGCGCCGGCTCATGCGGCTCGCCGTTCAGCTCGACGATGACCTGCGTGCCAACGCCCTCCTGGGACTTCACGCGCATGCCAGAATCTTCTCCGTAAAAGAAATGGATGCGCTGAAGCACGTTGAAGAGCGCCAAGCCGCAGCCTCGTTTGATGGAGCCGTCGGCGGTAATGCTCTCGGGCTCCTCCAGGCGATGCTGCTCAAACAGATGCGCGCAGACCTCTTCGCTCATACCGATGCCATCGTCCTCGACGATGATCTCCAAACCGTCATCGGTCTCGAAAGCCCTAACACGAATAGAAAGCGGCTCGGTCTCGCGCTGCGCGTGTTTGATGCAGTTTTCGAGCAACGGCTGCAAGATAAACGGCGGCACCATGCAATCGCGCACCTCAAAGTCGATATCGACCGAGACGCGCAAACGGCCGTCGCCATACCGGGCCTGCATAAGATTGATATAACGAGTACCCTGTTCCACCTCGTGCTCGAGCGTGGTGAGCGTATCGGAATCAGAAAGCGTCTGACGATAGTAATTGGAGAAGTCGATCAGCAGCGATCGCGCCTTGTCGGGCTCGGTTCGAACGAGCGACACGATGGTGCTGATGGTGTTAAACAGAAAATGAGGATCGACCTGCGATTGCAAGGCGCGCAGCTCCACGCGGGCCGTAAGCTCGTCCTGGCGCTCGAGCTCAAAGCTCGCAAGCTGCGTGGAAATGAGGTCGGCAAAGCCCGAGGCAAGCGCCGTCTGGCGCATATCGATGCTGCTCAGACGGGGATAATACAGCTCGAGCGTGCCCACGCAATGCCCGCGCACGGTAAGCGGTGCGACAATACCGGCGCGCAGGCGCGGAAAGTAGCCACCTGTCTCGGTCGAGGCATCGCGCGAGAACACGCTTTGCTCACCGCTGTTGATCACGTTGAGCGTAGTCCGCAGCACCACCGGGGTGCCCGCGGGGCATTTTGCCGAGTCCTCGCCCCAGCTTGCCAACACCTGCTTGCCGTCGGTAAAGCAGATGGCAGAGGCGATAGTTTCGGACAGGATGATCTTAGAGGCGCCTAGGGCAGCTTCGGGCGTAAGGCCGCGCGACGTGTAGGCGAATATTTTTGAAGCGATGGCGAGCGTGCGGTCGGTTGCGCTCGATGTGAGGTCGTCGGGAACGACAAAGACGTACGAGAAGAAGAAGCACAGCATGACCAAGCCGGCAATGACGACAACGGCCGGAACGGGATTGGGATTATCGGTTAGATCCCAGATGAGCAGCAGGATAAGCAGCGGAACGACAATACCGAGCAAGATGGCTTGAACCACATGCTGAGCGGTACGAAAGACCTTGGTAGAGTTGTAGCTCTTGCCCAGAATCAGCCTATTGAGATCCACCGTCATCTCCTTCTTACCGACGCACCCCATAGCAATAAAGAGGGCCGCAAGCGACCCTCTCCATTGCATTATGCAATCAAATACTGTGTTTTACATCAAGCCATCGATGAACGGTAGCTTAGGCGCTGTACTTGTTTGCCTCGCCGAAGGTGCCGCCCTCGACAATCCAGCCGTCCTTCATGATGACGTCCATGTTGTCGGTGTTGAGCACGTGGATGTCGGCGGCGACGTCACCGTTGACGACCAGCAGGTCGGCGCACTTGCCGGCCTCGATGGACCCGGTCTCGTCCTCGATGTGGCACATCTTGGCACCGTTGAGGGTGGCACAGGTGATGGTCTCGACCGGGGTGAAGCCGATCTTGTCGACGAACTCGTACATCTCCTCGATGGAGCAGGTGCCGTACGGGGTGACGAAGGAGAAGGAATCGGAGCCGATCGTCATGACGACGCCGCGCTTCTTGGCCTCGCGCAGGCAGTCGTAGTTGCGCTGCAGCTCCTTCTCGACCAGGGTGCCCTCGTACTTGTCGTGCAGCTCGGGGACGTAGACGGGCGGATAGGTGGCGTACCAGGTGGGCAGGAAGGCGATCGTCGGGGTGAAGAAGGTGCCCTGCTCGGCCATGAGGTCCATGGTGCGCTCATCGATATCGAAGCCGTGGATCAGCTGCTCGCAGCCAAAGCGGACGGAATCGTAGGCAGCGGCGTGGTTGTTGTAGCAGTGGCTCCACACGGGGATGCCGACCATCTTGGCCTCTTCGACCACAGCCTGAATCTCCTCGGAGCAGTAGTGCTGGTCGCGGCCGGAGTCCCAGCGCCAGATGCCGCCACCGGTAGCCCAGATCTTGATGGCATCGGGGTTCTCGCGCAGGCGACGACGGACGGCCTTGCGCAGATCCCAAGGACCGTCGACCTGATCGCCCCAGGGGTGCGATTCCTTGTTGAGCTCCTGGCTGCAGTGGTGGGAGTCGCCGTGGCCGGCAACGCGGCAGAAGCCAAGGCCGGTGGCCAGAACGCGCGGGCCCTTGAAGACGCCCTTGTCGATGCAGTCACGGATCTGGATACCAAAGCGGCCGATCTCGCAGACGGTGGTGAGGCCGTGGGTGAGGCAGTCGTAGGCCTGCTTGACGGCGACGGCCTGCTTCTCGAGAAGCGGCTGCATGACCCAGTCGGTGTCATCGTCGGTCAAGTTGCCCGAGAAGTGCAGGTGGGTGTCGATCAGGCCGGGAAGGACGGTCTTGCCGGCGGCGTCGATGACCTCAACGCCCTCGGGAAGGTCCTGCATGGCGCCGGCGTACTCGATCTTGCCGTTGTCGTCGACGAGAACGAGGGAGTTCTCGACCGGCTCGGCACCGGTACCGTCGATGAGCTTGCCGCCAACGATTGCATACTTAGTGGACATGGTTCCTCCTTATGGATCCATATAGTGGGCGAGGCCGTGTTGGGTTAAGGCCTCACAAAGCTACCCAAGTGGCGCCGGGTTCGGCGCGCGGAAGAGAGGGTCCCGCGCACCTGATCCGCCCCGGCTCGGCGTTACTTTTTGCGGGAATTGGTGAAAGCCATGAGGGCCAGGCCAATAGCCAACCAGCCGATCACGATGCTCCACTCCACCATGTTGAGGGAGGCGGGAGAGAACGGAATCACAAGCAGGCCGATGATGATGGCGCAGGCAGCGATAGCGAGGGAGATGCCAAACTTGCCACCGGGCACCTCGTAGGGACGAGGCAGGTCGGGCTCGGTGAAGCGCATGCGCAGGCAGGCGAGGGCGACCATGCCGCAGGAGAAGATGAAGGCGAGAGCCGACACGTTGGTCAGAGGGATAAGCATGTTCTTGCCCAGGAACGGACCGACGACGGTGATGACGCCCAGAACGACGCAGGCGAGCTTGGGAGCGCCGGACTTGGGGTCGACCTCGGCGAACTTCTCGGGCAGCTGGCCCTTGCGGCCCATGGCGAGCATGATGCGGCTCGTTGCGCCGTAGAAGGAGTTCATCGGGCCCATGGGTCCAAGCGTGGCGATGACGAGCATGGCCAGGTACAGGAGCATGTTGATGCCCTTGAGACAGGCGAGCGCGGGAACCGGGCTCTTAACGAACTCATGCCAGTCGAGGATGGTGCCGAACGAGTAGATGCAGACCATGTAGAAGCCGCCGGCGGCCAGCAGGGCCAGGGAGATGATCTTGCCGAACTTGTTCCAGTTGAGGCCCTCGGCTGCTTCCTCAGCCTGCTGAGGAATGGTGTCGAAGCCGGCGTAGAAGAACGGGGTCAGAACCAGGACCGACACGATGCCGGCAAACAGGCTGGTGCTCTCGGTAGCGGCCTTGCCGCCGCCAGCGCCGGTGACCTGGGAGAACACGGGCATGGCGTTGTCCGGCGAGCCGGTGAACAGCGAGACGCCCATGGCGAGCAGCATGCCGCAGAGCAGGGCCTTGGTCAGGAAGGCCTGGAGCTTGGCGGCCGAGCTGGCGCCGCGGAAGTTGAGGAAGATGACGTAGACTGCAAAGCCGAGCGCGATCAGCGTCGGGAACAGGTAGACGTCGGCCCCCAGGATGGTGTAGAGCTTGACGGCGCGCAGCCACTCAAGACCGGGTAGGCTGCCGAACATCTCGGACACGAGGGTCGAAATGGCGATGGCCTCCCACGGGCACAGGATGCCGTTGCCCAGGGCCAAAAGCCATCCGGTGATGTAGCTCAGTGTACGGCCAAAGCTACGATCGACATACTCGACGATGCCGCCCGAGATGGGGATAGCAGCCGTGAGCTCACCGAAAACAGCTCCGACGGGCACGAGGAAGATTGCACCCAAGAGGAATGCGATCATAGCGGGAACGGGACCGCCGCCCACGACCATCCAGTCGCCGACCTGCAGAACCCAACCGGTACCGATAATGGCACCAAAGCCGATGGTGAAGAAGTTCCAGAGCGAGAGCGTTTTCTTCATGCCGCCGTTATCCTCGACTGCAACTTCTGCGTTCTTGTCCGCCATTGTTCCCCTCCTTTCCTTTTTGACGCCCTTGGCGTCACCCCTTGCGCGGTCCGTTTTGCCGCGCGCTTTTATTCCATGGCTTTAAGATACGGCCTTGGCGCAGCAGCGCCGCTCGCAGCTCGACCGAAGGCAGAACTGCAAAACGAGCGGCACCGTTTTTGGGACGAACGGCGGGAGACGTCATTCGTCTTGGACGCTTTCATCTTGTCTGCTTTTGAAGACCTGTTGCCGTGACGCTTGGCGCGCGGCGCGGCAACGTTCATACCATTTGTCAGGCTTTTGGCGCACATACCCATGTGTCGTGCATCTTTTTATGTAGGATAGACAAGTTACACATGAGGCAAGGTGATTCGAATGGCATACGGATACAATGACGGCGACCAACGGCCACAAAGCGTGCGCCTTGCCGGCCGCACCACGCCAACGCCCAGAAGCACCTCCGACAACGACAACCCGCAGCGCCCCCAAGAGCAGCCCGGGGCTTCTTCGCGGCAGCAAAGCCGTACCGTGCAGCAGTCAGACCGCGTGAGTACGAGCACACGCCAACGTCAGACCGACACATCGCAGCCACGCCGCTACGATCGCCGTAAGACCGACTACTACGTCAAGCGTTCCTTTTCGCGACCTCAACGCGATCGCGGCAATTCCCCCCCTCACCCCGCGTCGCACACCACAAGCCACGCGCTTCCGGCCCGCCGCCTACGCCTTGCGCTTTGCTCCATCGCCGCCTGCCTCGTCTTTGTGTTTTTGGGATCCTGTATCTCCCACGGATCAGCCGGTCTTGAGCCCACTGCCGAGGACAAGCTGCTTAAAGCTCCCGTCGCGCCCGGTTACTCCTTTGCGTTCTCGACCCCACGCTCGCAATGGCAGGCCGGCACCATGCCCCACATCTACCAAATTGACCCCGCATGGTCGGAGCTGCCCTATGCCGGTGGCACTATTCGCGAAAACGCTTGCGGTCCTACCTGCCTCACCATGGTCTATATCTTTAAGACCGGCCATACCGATAAGACGCCGGTCGATATATGCGCGCTGGCCGAAGCCGGCAACTACGCCCCCACTGGTGCCACCGAGTGGTCGTTTATGACAGGCGGTGCGTGGCAGCTGGGGCTCAACGGAACACAGCTCTATAACGATCGCGAATCGATTACTCAAGCACTTCGCTCGGGTGCGCCCGTCATCGCCGCAGTGCGCCCCGGTACGTTTACCAACGTAGGCCACTACATCGTGCTCTACGGCATCGACGATGCCGACCAGATTGGCGTCTACGACCCCAACTCGGCCAGCCGCAGCGCCCGTCGCTGGGGCGTCGTAGAGGTCCTCAACGAAGTCGAAGCCATGTGGGCCTACTACTAGTCATTGGGGACAGACTTAAATGAGTGGTCATTGGGGACGCTCTTGTTTGACTAGTCATTTAAGAACGTCCCCAATGACTAGGTGAATAGCAAAAGCCCCGCAGTCGGAGCGGACTGCGGGGCTCATGAAGAGAGGCTAGTTTGTGGGCGCTTTGCCTGGCGCCCACGAGAGAGGCAACAGAGTAGAGACTACTCGTGGATGCGAGTACCGGAGAGGCCGGCCATGGTCTCGGCAGCCTTGTCCAGGGCGCCGATGATGCAGGTGCGGCCCTTGCGGGAACGAGCGAACTTGATGGCAGCGCGGACCTTGGGCTCCATGGAACCCTTGCCGAACTGGCCCTCGTCGGCCAGGCGCTCGGCCTCGTCGGCGGTGATGTCCTCGAGCTCCTCCTGGTTGGGCTTGCCAAAGTTGATGGCGACATGCTCAACGGCGGTCAGCAGGAACAGAACGTCGGCGTCGCAGTCCTCGGCCAGCAGCTCGCCGCCCAGGTCCTTGTCGATGACGGCGGGAACGCCCTTGTAGCAGCCCTTGTTCTCGTAGTCGCGGACGACGGGGATGCCGCCGCCACCGCAGGCGATGACGATGAACTCGTTGTCGAGCAGGTTGAGGATGGAGTCAGCCTCGACGATCTTCTTGGGATCGGGGGAAGCGACGACGCGACGCCAGCCGCGGCCGGAATCCTCGACGAAGACCTTGGAGGGATCCTCGGCCATGAACTCCTTGGCCTGCTCCTCGGTGTAGAAGGGTCCGATCGGCTTGGTCGGGTTCTTGAACGCGGGATCATCCGGATCGCACTCGATCTGGGTGACGACGGTGGCGGCGTGCCAACGCTTATAGCGCTTGTGCATCTCGCGGCCGATGCCCTGCTGCAGGTGATAACCAATGTAGCCCTGGGACATGGCGCCGCACTCGGGCAGCGGCATCTCGGGGGTACCGATGGCATCGTGGGCAGCGGCGAAGGCGTTCTGGATCATGCCGACCTGCGGGCCGTTGCCGTGGGTGATGATGATCTCATTGCCCTGCTCGATGAGACCGAGGAGAGCGTGGGCGGTGTTGCTCACGGCCTCGATCTGCTCGACGGGGTTGTTGCCGAGGGCGTTGCCGCCAAGGGCGACGACAATACGATCGGGCTTGCCAAGAGGCTTAGACATTGCTGGAATCCTTTCTGTAAAAGGCCTACAACCCATTAATAACCCGCGTCCGTGCGATACGCGAGTTTATTAAGGTTTATATTCTCTTTATCGCTCATTTTATTCATTTTGAAAATAGCGGAACGGTGAACGGTCGTTTTTGTCCGCTCAGCGTACAGAACTCCAGCTCAGACATATCTACGTAATTTACGTGCGACTTTATTTAAATGAAGCGAGGATTATGTCGGATTATGCAAACTACATCTCTGCTAAACACAAAACAGACAGCGCAATATCTTACTCGCACTATACGAGATTCTATGCACATATAAGTCGAGTATGCACCCCTGCAAAAACAAGGGGCTTTTCATCCAGCATAAGGAATAAAGAAGAGCTCCGAAAAGGCGGCAACAGCCAAGTCCCCCATCCATCCCCAAAGTGGCGCGAGGTTTCGCGGCAAAGCCGCGAAACAGCGAATGGGACGGAATACCCGCCAACTACGTCCTTCATCCGCCCACACAATCCGAGGACGTAGTCGTAGCAGGATCTGAGGGCTGACCTTCGCGGACACTCCGCAGGACGAAAGAACCCCCGCCGCACGTAGTGCGCAGCGGGGGTTCTTTCATGTCCGAGGGCGTCCGCGAAGGTCAGCCCTCAGATCCTGCGGTGGGAGACCTAGGCCTCGTTGTACACCGTCTTGAGCTTCAGCAGGTGAGCGTAGCGGTCCATAGCGGCCTGCTCGTTCTCCTTGAAGAGCTCCTCGGCGCGCTCGGGGAAGGAACGCGTCAGCGAAGCGTAACGGGCCTCGTTCATCAGGAACTCCTGATAGCCGCCCGCGGGCTCCTTGGAATCGAGCGAGAACTTCTTACCGGCAGCAGCCTCAGGGTTGAAGCGGAAGAGGTTCCAGTAACCGCACTCGACAGCCTTCTTCATCTCGGCCTGGCAGTTCTGCATGCCGCCCTTCTTGATGGAGTGCATCTCGCAGGGGCTGTAGCCGATGATGAGGGACGGGCCGTCGTAGGCCTCGGCCTCGTGAATGGCCTTGAGGGTCTGAGCCGGGTTGGCGCCCATGGCGACCTGCGCCACGTAGACGTAGCCGTAGCTCATGGCGATCTCGGCCAGAGACTTCTTCTTGGTCACCTTACCGGCAGCGGCGAACTGAGCGACCTGGCCCAGGTTCGAGGCCTTGGAGGCCTGACCACCGGTGTTGGAGTAGACCTCGGTGTCGAAGACGAAGACGTTGACGTTGTGGCCGGAAGCCAGGACGTGGTCCAGGCCACCGAAGCCGATGTCGTAGGCCCAGCCGTCGCCGCCGAAAATCCAGAAGGACTTCTTGGTGAGGTAAGCCTTGTCGGCGAGGATCGCCTTGGAAGCGTCGCAGCCGCACTTCTCGAGCTCGGCAACGTAGGCAGCGGCAGCGGTCTTGGAAGCCTCGGTGTCGTTGACGGAGTCGATCCAAGCCTGGCCGGCAGCCTTGAGCTCATCGGACGGACCATCGGCAGCGATGATGTCCTGGGTAGCGGCGATCAGCTTCTTCTGGACGGCCTCGTAACCGACGGCCATGCCCAGACCGTGCTCGGCATTGTCCTCGAACAGGGAGTTGTTCCACGCCGGGCCGTGACCGTCCTTGTCCTTGCAGTAAGGAGCGGTGGCAGCGGGGTTGCCCCAAATGGAGGAGCAGCCGGTGGCGTTGGAAATGAACATGCGGTCGCCGGCGACCTGGGTCACCAGACGTGCATAGGCGGTCTCGGCGCAGCCGGCGCAGGAGCCGGAGAACTCCAGGTAGGGCTGCTTAAACTGGCTGCCCTTGACGTTGGCCGCGATGAGCTCCTTCTTCTCGGAGACGTTCTCGACCATGTAGTCCCAAACGGGCTGCTGGTCCATCTCCTGCTCGGTGGGAACCATCTCGAGGGCGCCCTTGGGGCAGACCTTGACGCAGTTGGTGCAGCCCATGCAGTCGAGCGGGGACACAGCCATGGTGAACTTCATGCCCTTGGCCTTGGGGCCCATGGCGTCGAGCGTGCGGGTAGCCTCGGGCGCGGCGGCAGCCTCGTCCTCGGTCATCGCGAACGGACGGATGGTGGCATGCGGGCACACATAGGCGCACTGGTTGCACTGGATGCACTTGGTCTCGTCCCAGTGGGGAACGACCACGGCGACGCCGCGCTTCTCGTATGCGGAGGCGCCCAGCTCAAACTGGCCGTCAGCGCAATCGACGAAGGCGGAAACAGGCAGGCTGTCGCCGTCCATGCGATCGATGGGCTCGAGCAGGTTCTTGACCTGCTGGGCGATAGCGGACTTGGTCTCCTCGGAGAGCTCGACGGGAGCGGCGTCCTCGGCGGTAGCCCAGTCGGCCGGAACCTCGAACTTACGGAAGGCGGTAGCGCCGGCATCGATGGCCTTGTGGTTGGCGTCGACGATGGCCTGGCCCTTCTTCATGTAGGACTTGGTAGCCGCGTCCTTCATGTACTGCAGGGCGTCCTCGGCGGGCAGGACCTTGGCCAGCGCGAAGAAGGCGGACTGGAGCACCGTGTTGGTGCGCTTGCCCATGCCGACCTTAGCGGCCAGGTCGATAGCGTCGATCAGGTAGACGTTGACGTTGTTGTTCGCGATGTAGCGCTTGGCCACGGCGGGCATGTGCTCGGCGAACTCCTCGTCGCTCCACTGGCAGTTGACCAGGAAGGTGCCGCCCGGCTTGACGTCGCGGACCATCTTGAAGCCCTTAACGATGTAGCTGGGGTTATGGCAGGCGACAAAGTCGGCCTTGGTCACGTAGTACGGCGAACGGATCGGAGAATCACCAAAGCGCAGGTGCGAGACGGTGACGCCGCCGGTCTTCTTGGAGTCGTACTGGAAGTAGGCCTGGACGTACTTGTCGGTGTGGTCGCCGATGATCTTGATCGAGTTCTTGTTGGCACCGACGGTACCGTCGCCACCCAGACCCCAGAACTTGCACTCGATGGTGCCGGGGGCTGCGGTGTTGGGCGCATCCTCGGCCTCGGGCAGGCTCAGGTTGGTCACGTCATCGACAATGCCGATGGTGAACTCGCGCTTGGGCTCGTCCTTCTTGAGCTCCTCGAAGACAGCGAACGCGGACGCGGGAGGCGTGTCCTTGCTGCCCAGGCCATAACGGCCGCCGACGACCTTGATGCCCGTCTTGCCGGCCTCGTAGAGAGCGGAGACGACGTCCTGGTAGAGCGGCTCGCCGATGGAACCCGGCTCCTTGGTACGGTCCATGACGGCGATCTTCTGGACGGTCTCGGGGAGAACGTCGACGAAGTGCTTGATGGAGAACGGACGGAACAGACGAACCTTGACCAGGCCGACCTTCTCGCCGTGAGCGTTGAGGTAGTCGATGACTTCCTCGAGCACGTCGCAGAAGGAGCCCATGCACACGACGACGCGATCGGCATCGGGAGCGCCGTAGTAGTTGAACAGGCCGTAATCGGTGCCGAGCTTCTCGTTGATCTTCTTCATGTAGCCCTCGACGACGGCGGGAAGCTCGTCGTAGACCTTGTTGCAGGCCTCACGGTTCTGGAAGAAGATATCGCCGTTCTCGTGGCTGCCGCGGGTGTGCGGGTGCTCAGGGTTGAGCGCGTGGTCGCGGAAAGCCTGGACGGCGTCCATGTCGCACATCTCTGCCAGATCCTTGTAGTCCCACATGGCGACCTTCTGGATCTCGTGGCTGGTGCGGAAGCCGTCGAAGAAGTTAAGGAACGGGGTCTTACCCTCGATGGCGGCAAGGTGAGCCACCGGCGAGAGGTCCATGACCTCCTGGACGTTGCCCTCGGCGAGCATGGCGAAGCCGGTCTGACGACAGGCCATGACGTCGGAGTGATCGCCAAAGATGTTCAGGGCGTGGGAAGCGACGCAACGCGCGGAGACGTGGAAGACGCCCGGGAGCTGCTCGCCCGCGATCTTGTACATGTTCGGGATCATCAGGAGCAGACCCTGAGAAGCCGTGTAGGTGGTGGTCAGAGCACCGGCGCCCAGCGAACCGTGAACGGTACCGGCTGCACCTGCCTCGGACTCCATCTCGACGACCTTGACCGGGGTGCCGAAGATATTCTTGCGACCCTGGGCCGCCCACTGGTCGACATGGTCGGCCATCGGGCTGGACGGCGTAATGGGATAGATTCCCGCTACCTCGGTGTACGCATACGAAACATATGCGGCCGCCTCGTTGCCGTCCATAGACTTAAACTTACGCGCCATATACCCCTCTCCTCTCATATAGGTATACAGGCCCCGGCGATCGCCGGGATGTTGGCGTGATGGGATTTTCGCTGTTGCTTCCAATCATCTGGCAGGCAGGCTCAGCAGCAGGTACATGGCGTGGAGAGAAGGCATGCCGAGGCGAGGAGGGCTGCACGCGCTCCACAAGCCCAGCTACCCGTCTTGCACATGACCGAGCGCCGCAAAGGCCGCATGCCGGATGCTCCCGGGCACGCCCCGGCGATGGGAAGCGCCCGCAACGGAAATCCGCATGCGGGTTTATTGTACCCCGCCGTCAAGTGTAATTTCGGCAAATATAGGCGGGCGGTAAAGGTTTACCTTGGGTGACTGCCAAGGGCCAAAATGGCCCCTCCATCCCTGGGCGACCGGCTCTGGTGCGCCAAGGAGTGTCCCCAAGTGCCGGCAGAAAAGGAACGTCCCTATCTGCCGGCTAGAGGGCACCGAAGAGAATGGCGTAGGTAGTGGATTCGCCGAGCTTGAGCTCGTCGCCGGGATTGAGTTGGGCGGAACGGCCGGGTTCGACCTGAATGCAGACGCGCGTGGCCCCGTTTACCACCACGGTTCCGTTGGTGGACGACAAGTCCTCGACGTGCCAGATATTTTGAGCATCGCACCAGATATGGGCATGGCGGGCCGAGACATCGTCGCCGACGTCGGTAATATCGCCCTCGCCAGTGGCCAGCGCGCCAATCTCAACACCCTGCTCACTCGGCTGAATCCAGCGCGGGGCGCTCACGACAAAACTGTTTTGTACGCGCAGCAAGCCCAAGGGGTGCGCCGGGGCGGGTTCGCGTTCGCCCGCGGTCATCGACATGCCAAGCGAACGCGGCGTGGATGTGCCTCCGCCACAGGTCGCGTGCGCGTAGTCGATGGCATAGTTCACCGAGGACCGCACATCCGCCGAACAACCGACGGCGACAAACAGCACCAGCACGGCCTCGGCGCGCTCGGCGGGCATGAGTTCCGCCGCCTGGGACAGGCGATCGAGCGCGTTGCGATAGAGATTCGTGTCCTGGTGGCACTCTTCGAGCGCGCGTACCATCGGTTCACCTGCAGGACCGCACACCATATTGATCACAGCCGTGGAGTCCATGGGATTGCGCTGGCGCAGGGCCAGTTGCGACATAATACGCGCAGCCGAGGTACCGTATTCGGCAAAGTAGCGATGCTGAAGCGTGCCGACCGGCGCGCGAACGATAAAGCGGGAAACCCAAGAGCGATCGGCGGCTCGGCTCTGTGGGCTGCGGCCGTCGGCGAGCGGACGGGACGAAAGCACCAAGCCGCACAGCTCGATATGGCTCAGATGCGCCGCGCGCTTAAAGATGTCAAACATGGCCCCGCATGGGGTGAGCTCAACTTGAGATGCCATGACCTAGGCCTCCTTAGTCGTAGAAATAGAATCGGACGATACTTCGACAGGTCCGCCAAAAGTACGGGCAGCTGCGGCTCCACCGGCAAGCGGAGTCGCCATCTGGGCTTTTGTGCGTCGTGGTGCCGAAACGGGAAGTTCAAAGGCAAAGCCCATCGCAAGCAAAAACCACGTAAGCGTATAGGTTGCAACCAGAGCGGCAACAAGGCCGCCCATCACGGCGCGTTGGGAAAATACGCTACATGCAGCCACAACCAGCACCGGAACCTCGCAGGCAGAAAGCGCAAGCACACCCTGCAGGAAGCCCGAGCGCCGATCGCGCGCAAGCGCCCCCGCGGCAACGCCGGCTATGCCTGGCAGCGCCAACGCCAGTGCGGCAATAATACCCGGTAGCGACCCAGACCACACGAGCGATCCCAAAGTCGCCGTCACGCGAGCGCCCGACGCCAGCAGCGCGGCCGAAACCACGATCACAGCCCAAACCACGCCACAGACGACCGTCGCGCCGACCATCAGCGCGCGACGAACCGCGCGGCCAGACGCATCCATGGGGCACGGCGTGAGCGGCTCGCCGCGGAGCGAACGGCCGACATTTTGCGCATAGTGGTCACAAAACGCTGAGAGCGCCGCCTCGACCGCCGCCGGCTCGGGACGATCTTTTTGATGGCTGGACAGACAGGCCATCACCACGTCGAACAGCTGGGCATCGACAAACGCCAGCGCATCGCGTAGCTCTTCGGAATCCGGCTCAAGCCCTAGCTGCTGGGCCTGCTCGGCCGCGGCGAGCGCCACATCGGGCTCACGACGAAGCAGCTGAGTCAAATCACAACCGGGCGCATGGGCACCAATGGGATAGTCGGGCCGCGTGTCCATCTTGAGACGGTAGGGGCTCGCGATGTCGCGCGTCTTTTTGCGCGAACCCGAGGTGCCCGAAGTGCTCGGCGCGGCTTCGTATGGCGCGACGCCGGCAATGAGCTCGTAAACCGTGCTTGCCGCGGCATAGACGTCGATCGCCGGCGACATACGCAAAGCGCGCAGATCGGGAATATCGTCGGTGAGCATCTCGGGCGGGGCATAGGCAACCGTCGCGCGACGCAGCGTGGCATAGCGCTCGGTAAAGGATGCCTTGCCGCCGGTACCGGCCACGGCCGACGCAGGCTCAAGCGCCAGCGACGAGCCAAAGTCGATCAGGCACAGGTCAAAGGTGCCCTCGGCAAGCTGCCGGTCAAGCGGTAGACGCGCCGTGCGCACCATAATATTAGCGGGCGAGATATCGCGATGGACAAAGCCCTCACCCACCAGGCTCATACGGCAGAGCAGATCGAACAGGTCGCGACCCAGACGCGCCGCCACAAGCGGCGACAGGCGTCCGGCATCGTCCACGGCGAGTCGCGAACGCAAGCGGGCGAGCGTCTCGCCCTCGACCCATTCCATGACAATTGCAGGCACACCATCAACCTCGCCCCAGCCATAGAGGCGGGGAAAGCCCTTAAGGCCCGAAAGGGCGCGATGGCATTCATATTCCTCGCGAAATGCCGCTTTGAACTTGGCGACCAGCGACTCATGGGCGGCATCGTCGTCAAACTCATCGCGCGTCGGCAAGATGAGCTGTTTGAGTGCTACGTCCTCGCCTTGGGCGTTGACAGCACGCGTCACGCGGCCGATACCGCCACGGCGCATGGTGGCATCGTCGGCAAACAGTATCGTAAAACGACGCAGATAGGCAGGCAGTTCGTCCTGACCGAGCGCAATGGCCGGCTCAAACCCGTCGACACGCGCCAGGCGCAGGCCGACCATGGGATCGCGACCGAGCGATTGTGGTGTGGTGGATGCAAGATCGGTCATCATAGGGCAAGCGCCGCCACGTTATTGTTGAAGTTACCGAGCGCGACGTCATCATCGCCGTAATGGCCGACCCATTGACATAGGTTGGTGTAACAGCCCCACAGATTGGCATACTGCTGATACCACCTTGACCGGGGCGAGAATGTCTGACGACCGAACTCGGCTCGAATGACAAACATCTCCCCGACCAGGCTGTCGCACGGCCTGGGATCTCCCGTAGAGTTATAGGTCGAGACCACGTCATTGGCACGAGAAACATAGCCGTCGAGCATGTTGTACTTGGTCACAAGCCAACTGTGAATGCTCTCTTCCTCAGCAGCGGAAAGGCCGCCGGAGTTTGCATCGTTGTCAGTGTTGCCGCCCGTCGAGCCGCCGTTTCCAGGCCCTCCGGTAGAGGAACCCGACCCAGAGCCGCCGCCCGAACTCGATGAATCCGAGCCGGAGCCAGAAGTATCCGAGCTACCGGGCTTTCCGGACTGCTGGGCGTCCTGCTCCTTTTGCTGCTCGACCTTATTCACCGTTGCCGCCACGCTATTGTTGGACAATCGATCGATGATCTTGGTGTTGGTGAGCACGATGGTTTTGCCATTGGCAAGCGTGACTTCGTTGTCCGGGGCCTCGGCGCCGTCCGCATCGTCGGTGCCAAACACAATATGCCCGACCACACTTGCCCAAGCATATCCAGTCGTGGTGCCCAGATCGCTTTTGACCTCATGCCCCACGCGCGGTTCGCGTGCGGCATGCGCCTGCATCATGGACGGCACGGTCATGCCATAGGCAGAAACGCCAGCTATGACCAGCACCAGCGAGCACGATAGCAGTGCGTACGCCCGCGGCGCCAAGCCCAGTCGGCGTCGTATGCGCACCGCGGCGCCGCGCTTTGTCTGAGTGCCACCGGGCCGCATGCGTTCTCCTCCAACAAAAACACGCCGCTCGGGAGCGGCGCATTCATTCGAATCCATATTTGAGTGTATCAGCGAACCAAAAAGGTTGCGCAACGAATGGACAAATTAAGGATGCGAGCGGAAGCATCCATGCGATAAGCGGATACGAAGCATCTTTGTTGCACAACAAACTCACAGTCGCACGGGGAAATTATGACTACCCCGTGCGTCGCGAGGAAAACATACGGCAGGAGCAGGCTCGCCACCTAAATCGCGCGGCGGGCCTCGATGGCGCGGCCAAGCGTAAGCTCGTCGGCATACTCCAAGTCGCCGCCCACGGGAAGGCCGCTTGCCAGACGCGACACCTCGACGCCCAACGGCTTGATGGTACGGGCCAGATAGCTCGCCGTGGTCTCGCCCTCAATATTGGGGTTGGTGGCGATGATGACCTCGTGGATGTCCTCGTGGCCCAAGCGTGCCAGCAGCTCTCGAATGTGCAGCTGCTCGGGGCCAATCTTGTCCATGGGACTGATCACGCCGCCCAATACGTGGTAGAGGCCGTGGTAGCTGCCCGTGCGCTCGATCGCCTGGACATCGCGCGGCTCGCCCACCACGCAAATGCGAGTGGTATCGCGCATCGGGTCCTGGCAGATGGAGCACTCGTCGGCCGTGGCGTAGTTAAAGCAGCGGCTGCAAAAGTGGACCTCCTGCTTGACCTCCAGGATGGCCTCGGCCAGGCGGCGCGCCTCCTCGGCGTCGGCCTCCAACAGGTAATAGGCGATGCGCTGGGCCGACTTGGGACCAATGCCCGGCAGACGGCCCAGCTCATCGAGCAGTTTTTGCAGACTGTGGTTGGCACTCATATATATGCGTGTCTTAGAACGGCATGCCCGGGATGTTGAGGCCGCCGGTGATGGCGCCCATCTGCTTGTTGGCGAGCTCGTTGACGCCGCGGACGGCCTCGTTGACGGCAGCCATGATCATATCCTGCAGCATATCGACGTCCTCGGGATCGAGCGCATCGGGATCGATGGTGAGGTTGACGAGCTCCATCTCGCCGTTAACGGTCACCTTGACCATGCCGCCGCCGGCAGAGGCGTCGACGGTCTGGGACTTGAGGTTCTCCTGCGCGGCGGCAAGCTGCTCCTGCATCTTGCGAGCCTGCTTCATCATCTGCTGCATGTTCATACCGGCCATGATGGCTCCTTTACGTGCGGCCGCACGCCGAGCTGCAAGGGCAGCCGGAGCACGGCGGGACTTTCAAACTCAAAAATCGTACCACGGCGCGCGGCGAGAGAGCGGGGCGGACGTGTTACCTCAGTCGATATACATGTCCTCCAATACAAACCGCACTCAAAGATTATGCAAGGTCGAATTATGCAAGGTTGCATAATATCGCACACTCAATCTAGTAGAGCCGAATCCGGCATTTCATGTGCGCCACTAAATAGCTAAATGCCGAACCGCTGCTCGAGGCGGCGCACATGGCGGCAGGGTATAATTTGATTGCCATAGATAGTAATTTGGAGGTGCCCCATGAATGCCCCCAACGCGCTCCAAAACATCCGCTCAAAACACCCCGTTGCATATGTGGTTCTCTATCTCTTTGTCGGCTGGGCATTGCTGGTTGTCATCACCCATGCCATAGCTTTTGGAGCAGAACTGCTGATAGCCAGCTCGGACCAGCCCGTCGTCAAATGGGAGACGACCGATGAGTGCACCGACGGAACCCGAACCGTCTACTACAACAGCCCGTCCCTCTATCAAGAGTTCAAGGTCAAGATAAAGGACTTCAAGATTGTCGATGCCGAGCTAGGCGTTTATTTGGCAATCGGAGCAACCATTAACGCCGAGCAAGTCGAGTACACGGACAGCCATGCGACGTATCGTATCGACCTCAGCATCCTAGGCCGACCGTCACGCACCTGTCTGCTCAAATGCGACATACGCGGCACCACACTACACATGTCCGAAATACAGATGCGCCCGGACAAGGGGTCCTCTTCTTGAGCAGTATACCCGCCTGCGCAGCTACTCCACCGGCTTGAAGATGGTGGCCTGGCCAAAGACGCTGCGGATGAGGGCCTTGGCCTCGTCCTCGGTCTGCGGGATGCTCGGGGCTGCGCCCTGATGGCCGAAGGGGCTGCCAGCACCGGGATTGGATTCCCAGGGAGCGGCGGGGACGTCGTCGTTTGCAGAGGCTGCGGGTGCCACAGCAGCGGCCTTGGTCGCGGACGCCGCACCCGGCACGTCGAACGGGGGCAGATCGTCCCCGCCGGCATCGGCAGCAAAACCACCGACCATAGCATCGTCGTAGGGCACCTGCTCGGATTCCCATGGCGCAGCCTGCGCAGGCGGCTGAGCCATGGGGACGGACGCGCGCTCGGGCGCTCGGGGCGCGGGCTCGGTCGGGAGCTTGCCCGTGGCAGGAGCACCGGCAGGGTTGTCGGAGCGCAGCCAGGGGGCTTTGCCCAGGTCAGACGACTTGGGCGCGGGCGAGACGGGCTTGAGCGCGGGTGTCGGAGCAGCCGGTTTGGGCGCTGCGGGCTTAGGCGCCAACGGGGTCGATGCCGCTACCGGCGCCGCTTGCTGCTGCGGCGCGCTGGCGCTCGAGGATACAGGGGCCGCCGAGGACACGGGTTGCGGGTCCGCAGATGCCGCAGCCCGTGCAGATGGAGAATGCTCCTCATGTTGAGGAGCCGGCGTGCCACCCCCATCCAGGACATAGTCGACGGTACGACGACCGAAGACCGCGCAGACCGTCGGCAGGACCACCGATTGCGTGTCAGCGCGGCCGAGCATCTTGATGGCAAAGGTCGAACCCGCGGGGAACGAGACGGTGAGCTTGGAGCCGTCGTCGGCCGTGGCGCGGGCGTTGAGCAAAAGCCCTGCGTAGGAAGCCTGACGCGCCTTGACACGCTCGACGACCTCGGCCCATTTGCGCTGCAGCTCTCCGGCATCCTCGACCGCGGGCGTCTCGGCAGCACCGGCGGCGGCAACCTGGGCGGCATTGTTGGACTGGGGCTTAGGTGCCGGAGCGGTGGCAGGCGCGGGGGCAGCAACGGGCTGAGGCGTCGAAGCCGGCGCAGGCTGAGGTGCAGGCGCTGCAGACTTGGAAGCTGACACGGACGCAGAACGGGGAGCAGGCTGGGCAGCCGGAACAGCAGCGCCGCGGTCCCAAGGCATGCCACCCTGATGCGCGGACGTAGCAGCGGGGGCAGCGGATGCCGCCGGAGCGGCAGCACGGGCGCCCGAAATGAGCGTCGGCTGTTGGGCAGCAGCGGGTACGGATGCTGCAGGCGCGGCGGCCTGAGCAGCAGCCACGCTCGCCGGCACGGCGGCATTGGCAACCATGGCCTCCAGGCGTGCCACGCGCTCGGCCAATGCCTCAATCGTTATATCAGCCTCGGGACGTGCCAGACGCGTGCAGGCAATCTCGAGCACCAGGCGCACGTCGCTCGCGCCCCTCATCTCCAGTGCGGCATCGTCAAGCACTGTCAGCACACGGGCCAGGCGGTCGGCAGGATGCTCGCCAAAGGCAGCGGCCTCGGCAGCAAGCGCCTCGGCCTGCTCGGAGCCGCCCTCAAACAACTCGGCACGGGCACCGGCAACGCAGGCAACATACACGTCGCGCACGTGCGCCACCAGGTCGCGCGTCAGCTCCAGCAGATCGTTACCTTCCTCGACCTGCGCGCGAATAAGTCCATACAGCTCGGCAACATCGCGATCGGCAATGGCGCGGGAAAACTCGCCCAGAATCTGGTCCGAAACCTCGCCTAAAAGCGAGCGGGCGTCGTCCGCATGCACAGAACCGTTGCCAAAGACGCTCAGCTGCTCCAGCGTGGACAACGCGTCGCGCATGCCGCCCTTTGCATGGCGCGCCACGATAGCCAGCGCCTCGTCGTCGTAATCGAAGCCCTCCTGCTCGCACACGTATGCCAGGCGATGCTCGATATCCTCGTTGCCGATGCGGTGGAAATCGAAGCGCTGGCAGCGCGAGAGGATGGTCTCCAGAATCTTTTGCGGGTCGGTGGTGCACAGCACAAAAATCACGTGCGCCGGCGGCTCCTCGAGCGTCTTGAGCAGCGCGTTGAACGCCGCCGTCGTGAGCATGTGGACCTCGTCGATGATATAGATCTTGTACTTGCCGCGCACCGGGGCAAAGTTGACGGAGTTGATGATCTCCTCGCGCACGTTGTCCACGCCGGTACGGCTTGCAGCATCGAGCTCGTAGACATCCGGGTGGTTGCCCTCGGCGATGAGCTCGCACTCCTCGCAAGTGCCGTCGGGCATGCAGCCGCTTGCACCCTCGGCGCGCGCCGCCTCGGCATTGCGGCACAGCAGCGCCTTGGCAAGGATGCGCGCCATGGTGGTCTTGCCCGTGCCGCGCGGTCCGCAGAACAGGTAGGCGTGGGACAGGCGCCCCTCGGTGATGGCGTGCTCGAGCGTCGAGACGATATGCTGCTGGCCCACCACGGAGTCGAAGGTGAGCGGGCGATACTTTCGGTACAACGATTCCATGGGTGCTCCCCCGGGTATACTGAGTCTTGTTGCCGCGACGGCCAAGCGGTCGCACGGCATACTGCATTCATAATAACCCGTACGGCGAGCCCGCCGCGATAGGAGTCCAAAGAGCATGGCAGACGCAGAGAGCAACCTCGTTCCCTCCGAAGCAGCCGACCAGGTCGAGGTCGCGCTCGAGAAGCAGGCCGCAGCCGACGACGGCATCCTGTACCTCAACGAGTACCAGTACGAAAACGACCTGGTCACCGACTTCGCCCGTCTGGTCGCCTCGCCCAGGCGTCGCGGCTCGCTGTATGTCGCCGCGGCAATTGCCGCGCTCATCGGCATCGGCATGCTGGTGGCCGGCGGCAACTGGATCAAGTTTGGCGTCGTCCTGATCGTATTCGGCGCCTTTTTGGCCTGGTGGAGCAAAAACCTGCACCACACCCTCGCCCGCGACTTTATCGACGCCGTTGAGGCCGACGAGTCAATGGGTGGCCGCTATCGCCGCGTCGCCGCCAACGAGGACGGCCTGATGGTTTGGGGCAAGAGCGGTAAGTCACAGTTCTTCCCGTTTGACAAGCTCGACCACGTACTCGACGGCGAGCGCATCTTTGTGGCCATGTTCGCCGACCAGGGCGTGACGATCCCCAAGGACACCTTCGTCCGTGGCGATGCCGAGCAGTTCGGCCCCTTCCTCAAGGCCCGCATCAACAAAAAACTCCGCATCGAGACCAAGCGCAAGAAGATGAAGGCAGAAAAGGCCGCTGCCGAAGCCAAACAGGGCGACAAGCCCCAGGAGACCAAGCGCAAGCAGAAGAAGAACAAGAAGAAGCGCTAAGGCCAAGCCAGACAGGCAGCCTCGCATCCCGTTATCCTCGCCATCCGCCCGAGCGTGCTACACTAGCAGCATCTATGCCACCGCGAACGGCTCGGCTCCGCGCCCGCCACTCGCAAACGAACTTTAAACGCACGAGGGTTGGCCATGCCGCTTTTCTCGCAACATACCGCCCGGTTCTCGCCGGGCGTTCCTTTGGAGGGCACCAGCTCTCGCGAGCTGCTCAAGCGGTACCAGCCGCTCGAGACACTTGCGACCGGCGGTTTTGGCTCCATCGAGATCTGCCGCGACACGCACCTGCGCCGCCGCGTCGCCATTAAGCGCATCCCCCTTATCAACGGTGCCGGCATGCCCGCCAGCGACATCATGGATGTCCTGCGCGAGGCGCACACCGCCGCCATGCTTCAACATCCCAATATCGTGCAGGTCATCGACTTTACGCACGACACAGCCTATGCCTACCTGGTTATGGAATATGTCGATGGCATGTCGCTGGCCGAGTTTTTGCACCGCGTGGACGGCCACTCACTTACCTTTGACGAGGCCGCAGCTATTGCCGATGCCCTGGGCCAGGCGCTCACCTTCGCCCATAGTAATGGCGTACTCCACCTGGACATTAAGCCCGCCAACGTGCTCATCGACCACTCGGGCAATGTAAAGCTCACCGACTTTGGCATGGCGCGACTGTCGTCCGCCGGTGGCTTTGGCGGTTCGCGCGGCGGCACCATCGGCTACATGCCGCCCGAGCAGCTCGATATCGAGACCGGCACGGTCGACGAACGCGCTGATGTCTTTGCCCTTGCCTGTGTGATCTACGAGGGCCTGTGTGGCAGCGCCCCCTTTATGGCGGCCACGCCCGCCGACTCGCTCGACCGCATCATCGGCGGCGCCACCTATCCCAGCGAGCTGATACCACACTTTCCCCCGGGAGCCGAGGCCGCGCTCATGAGCGCGCTCTCCCCCATGCCGCAGGACCGCCCCAACAGCATCGAGGCATTTTGCGACCAGCTCCTTGCCGGTCTGGGCAGCGTGCGCGAGGGCCGTCACAGCCTGGAGCAAATGGTTGGCGAGCTTTCGGATGACGAGCAGGAGCTCGACGGTATCGAGCCGTCGCACTACGAGGGCGACGCCATCGAGGTCGACCCCGCGCTCGGCTGGGCGGGCACGCGCTGGAGCCATGCGCGCGACTACACCATGCGCACTATCTCGGCGCTAACGTGCGGCACCTTTAGCTTTTTGCTGATGCAAACGGCCGGGGTCGCGGCGCTTCCCGGCCTGGTCATTGCGGCTATCGCGATCGGAGCGGCGGCTGGCCTGGCCCCCCAGATTGGCTCGGCCATCTCGGCTGTGGGCTTTTTGGTGCTCATGGCCAACGCCACCATGCAGGCGCAGGGCATCCTGTCAATGCTGCCCGTCGCGGTGATCTTTGCCGCCGCCATGTCCGGTTGGTGGATCGCCTGGGGTCGTACCGAGGCTGCCGCGAGCGCCGCGCTCACCTGTGCGCTCGCGCTTGGCTGTCTGACCGGCAATACCTTCCTGGCAGCTGGGGTCGCCGCCAGCGTCGCGTCATTTTGGCTCGGCCCGGCAAGCGCCGCCGCGGCAACGGGCATGGGCGCGCTTTTTGCCCGTCTGGCCACGGTCGCGCTTTCAGCCGGAGGCGTGCTGGGGCTCGGTAACGTTGCCGCAGCGCTGGGAGACCCGCTCCTTTGTGCTGCCTTTGTGCTGGTCGCGGCAACTGCCGCAGCGTCATCCGCGCTGCTCAATGCCCATGCCAAGCGTGCCGATCAGGGCTCAAACCTTGCCGCAATCGCCGCCATCGCTGTCACCGGCATCGGCTGCGCAGCGGCGTCCTGTCTTGCACACCATATGGAAATTGCCAGCCTTGCAGCCGCGGTCATCGCCAAGGCGGCGGTTGCGGGAATCCTATCCTCTATAATCGTTGGGATATGCCTATATTTGCTCGGATACCAAAGAACCTATACGGAGAGTGATCTTTCGTGAACTTCCTGAACATCTTCGAGGACCACGTGGCCGGCATCTTCGGTGCCACCCGTGCCCCGTTCTCCTTTAAGAAGCTTGCCAAGCAGGCCGCTCGCGACATGGAGGATCAGACTCTGGTGATCAACGGCGTCAACACGGCGCCGGCACTCTATACCATCCTTATCGCCGCCGACGACGATCCCATGCTCGCCCCGTTCTACCCCGAGCTTTCGCGCGAGGTCCGCGAGTTTGTGAAGGCACAGGCCGAAAAGCGCCGCTATGTGTTTGTCGGCGAGCCCCTCGTGCGCTTTATGATCGATCCGCAGCTGCGTGCCGGCAAGTTCTCGGTCTTTGCCGAGAACGTCGATGCCCCCACGCTCGGCCGCCTGTACGAAGAAGAGCGCGCCTATCAAAACGGCCTGGGCCAGAACAACTCCGCGGCAAGCCGTGCCGCCAGCGCCCCGCGCGCCGGCCAGCAGCAGTTTGCCGCCCCGCAGCAGCAGCGCCCCGCCGCCATGCCCCAGCAGCAGCCGACGCCTCGCGCCGCCGCTCCCGACCCGCTTGCCGTGGCAGACCCCTTCGCGCCTAGCGTCCCCGACCCCGCCGCTCCCATCCCGGTGCCGCAGACCGTCTCGCGTGACGCGCTTGCCGGCATGGGCGGAGCCGCCGCGACCGGTGCCGCCGTGGGCCTAGGCGCCGCAGCCGGTATCGCCTCCAACATGGCGAGCACTCGCGCCCCGCAGCGCCCGCTCGCCCAGCTCGTCGACGTCGTGAGCGGCGAGAGCCATAGCATCACCTCCGCACAGGTGACCATCGGTCGCGAGCGCTCAGTTTCCGACATTGCCCTGCGCGACCCCAACGTGTCGCGCCGCCACGCCCAGCTCACCTTTACGGGCTCGGATTGGTCGATCGAGGATCTCAATTCCACCAACGGCACGCTCGTCAACAACCGCCGCATTACGCGCTGCCCGCTGCGCAACGGCGATCTGCTGACGTTTGGCCTGAGTACCTTTGAATTTAGGGGATAGTCGCTTATGAACATCGATATCGTCCTTTTTGCAGGCCGCATCGTCCTGGTCGCCCTGCTCTATATCTTTCTGTTCGCCGTCATGAAGACCGGCGTGGGACTTGTGCGTGGACAGCGCCGCGACTCGGCTATCTGGACGATCGATGTGGACAAGGGTCCGCGCGGTATCCGCGGCATCCACGTAGACATGCTCGGCCCCGTCATCGTCGGTCGCTCGCCATCTTCGGACATCTGCATCAACGAACCGTTCGTCTCGGCCTCGCATGCGCGCTTTTCGCTACAGGGCCCGGCGCTCATCATCGAGGACCTCAACTCGCTTAACGGCACGCTCGTCAACGGCCGCCAGCTCGTGGAGCCCGCAACGCTGCGCGAGGGCGACGAAGTCCAGATTGGCGACGTGGTCATGAAGGTGAACCGTCGATGATCGACGAGGAGAACAAGTCCGCAACTATGACCGAGGCACCGGCCGCCACCACAGCTGCGCCGGCCCACGCCGCTCCGGCGGGCTCCGCACCCGTGGAACCCGAGGACACCGTGTTCTCCCTGCCTCTTTCGCATGTAACGCATGATATTTCGGATCTCGCCGATAACGAGGACGAAGGGGATGCCGTAGCGGCGCCCATCGGCGCACATGCTGCGGAGCAGCCCACAGCGCCCGAAGCAACCCCGGCGCCGGCTCACTTTGCAGAGCCCGTCGCCGTGGCAATCAACGAGAGCGCTGCGGTGTTTGCAGCACCCGAGCCCGCCGCGCCGGCGTTTCCCATAGCCCCGGCATCCGAGGTTGCGCCCGCGTCTACGCCGGCGCCCGAGCCTATAGACGTCAGCCCGCAAGACGACGAGTCGACCGCCCGCGTGTCCGAGGAGCCCGGCTCCCCGGACACCGGCGATTCTGAATCAAACGCCGAGACCGACACCGTCTCTCCCGGTGACACAGCAGAGATCGACGTTGCCGCCGTTGAGGCCAAGCTCAAAGACCCCGGGTCGACCATGAGCTTTGAGCCCCTGACCGAGGAACGCATCGAGACCGACTCGACCTATGATGCCGGCACCACCACGCAACTCATGTGGGGCGCCCGCTCTGACGTTGGCTGCGTGCGCCCGCACAATGAGGATTCCTACCTGGTGCAGTCGCCGCTCTTTTGCGTATGCGACGGCATGGGCGGTCACGCCGCCGGCGAGGTAGCCTCTTCTATCGCTGTCGAGACCATCGCCAAGACAGCTCCTCAGTCTGCCGACGCCGCACGCCTGGCGGCAGCCGTCGAGGCTGCTAACGCCGCCGTAATCGAGGCCGCCTTGAATGGCCTGGGCAAGCCCGGCATGGGCTGCACAGCCACTTGCGCCTATATCGAAAACGACACGCTCGCCATCGCCCACGTGGGCGACTCGCGCGCCTACCTGCTCCACGAGGGCACGCTCATCCGCGTGACCCGCGACCACTCCTATGTGGAAGAACTCGTGGACGCCGGCGAGATCACGGCAGACGAGGCTCGCGTCCACCCCAACCGTTCGGTCATCACCCGCGCACTGGGCTCGGACCCCGCCATGTATGCCGACCACTTCACTCTGCATATCGAGGAAGGCGACCGCCTGATCCTGTGCTCCGACGGCCTCTCGAGCATGATTCCCGATAGCGATATCGAGAACATCGCCACGCAATCCTCAACCGCGCAAATCTGCGTCGACAACCTAGTGGACGCGGCGCTTGCCGCCGGCGGCCACGACAACGTGACCGTAGTAGTCGTTGACCTGGTTGACGATGGCGTCATGCGCGAGGCGCAACGCGTGCGTCGCCGCAACGTTACCATCGCCGCCATCCTGGCCCTCGTCTTTGTGCTGGCAGCTGGCATCTGGGCCTACACGGGTGTCACCGGCTCGTACTACCTGGGTACCTACCAGGGCAATGTCGCCGTCTGGCGCGGCCTGCCCGGCAAGCCACTCGGACTCAAGCTCCACTGGCTCGAAAGCGAAACCAGCATCAAGCTGTCCGACCTGCCCGAAGACACGCAAAACCGCCTCAAGGCGGGCATTCCGCAAACAAGTGTCGACGATGCGCAGGACACGATATCCAAGTACCGCCACCAGATCGACGAGGAGCAGACCCGCCAGGTGATCGACGCGCAAACGATTCGCGACAACACCAATCAGGGATCGACCTCCGAATCAGATTCCGAGAAAACCGCCGAACAGTCCGCCGAGGCCGAAGCCTCCGATAAGAATTAGAAAGGGAGTGCCGCTTATGAGTCGCCGCAACACCGAGCTGCTCTTGCTCATCGCCTCGGCGTTCCCCGTCATCCTGCTGTATGCGATGTACGTCCTCACCGCGGGCGCTGCCATCTCCTTTGAGACGCTCGCCGTACCGATCGGCCTCTTTGCCGCCTTTGCCGCGGCCCACATTGCCGTGCGCATCTTGGCGCCCGGTGCCGACCCCGCCATCCTGCCCATCGTATTTATACTTTCGGGCATCGGCATCACGTTTGTGACGCGTCTCGCCCCCGCTCTCGCCATCTCACAGCTCATCATCCTGTTTGTCTCGGTGGCCCTGATGGTGGGAACGCTCGCGTTGGTTAAGAACCTCGACGTGGTCATGCGCTACAAGTACACCTTTGGCATCATCGGCATCATTCTGCTGATGCTGCCTATCTTTATCGGCACCACGATCTCGGGCTCCAAGCTGTGGATTCGCATCGCGGGCTTTACCATCCAGCCCGGCGAGTTCGCCAAGGTCTTTATCGTGCTGTTCCTGGCCGGGTACCTGGCCGAGAACCGCGAGCTGCTCTCCATCTCCAACCGCAAGATCTTGGGCTTTAAGATCCCTCGCCTGCGACTGCTACTGCCGTTGTTTGCCGTGTGGGGTGTGTGCCTGCTCGTCGTCGTCTTCGAACGCGACCTGGGTTCGGCCGTGCTGTTCTACACCATCTTCTTGCTGATGCTCTACGTTGCCACGGGGCGCTTTTCGTATGTCGTTATCGGCCTTGCGCTCTTAGCCGTTGGAGCCGTGGGCGCCTACAAGTTCCTGTCGCACGTTCAGGTGCGTTTCCAGGTTTGGGTCGATCCGTTTAAGGACGCCCAGGGTCAGGGCTACCAGATCGTCCAGTCGCTCTTCTCGCTTGCCGATGGCGGTCTGGTCGGTGTTGGCATCGGCAACGGCATGGCCAACAACATCCCTGTCGTCGAGTCCGACTTTATCTTCTCGGCTATCGGCGAGGAGATGGGCCTTTTGGGCGGCGGCGCCGTGCTCATCCTGTTTATGCTCTTTGCCGTGCGTGGCCTGACCACAGCTGCCCGCGCAAAGTCCGACCTCGCCGCCTTTAGCGCCACCGGTCTTACGGCAGCCATCAGCTTCCAGGCCTTCTTGATCGTTGGCGGCGTTACCCGCCTGATCCCGCTGACCGGCGTCACCCTGCCCTTTATGAGCCAGGGCGGCTCCTCGCTGCTGGCGAGCTTTATCATCGTCGCGCTCCTGCTGCGCGCCGGTGACGAGGCTACCGGACGCGAGGCCGAGCTTACCGGCACCGGCACCATGGCCGCCATCACCGATGATCAGGTCGCATCTGCCGCCGCCCCGACGGGCACGCGCTTTGCCACCTCGTCTTCCTACGGCAGCGCCAGCCATTCCGTCGGCTCGCGCATGCGACGTCGCCTGCTCGACACGCCTGAATCCGGTGTGCTCGGCCGCGTTGCGCTCGCCAACCGTCTAACCCGCGCGGTGCTCGCCTTTACGGCGCTGTTCGCCATCCTTATCGGGAACCTCACCTATGTCCAGGTCATTAAGGCCAAGGACTATCAGGACATGCCGACCAACAACCACACCATCGCCCGCTCCAAGTACATCCAGCGCGGCTCCATCATCACGTCCGACGGCGTGACGCTGGCCGAGTCGCTGCAGCAGGAGGACGGCACCTACGTACGCTCCTACCCCAACGGTAACCTGGCAGCGCACGTGGTTGGCTACGTGAGCCAGCAGTATGGCACCACCGCCATCGAGAGCGTCATGAACGACACGCTCACCGGTTCTAAGGACTACTCTAGCTGGAACAACGCCATCGCGTCGCTCGCGGGCCAGACCCAGCCGGGCAACACCGCCAAGCTCACCATCGACTCGCGTATCCAGACGGCGGCCGAGCAGGCACTCAAGGGCTTTAAGGGCGCTGTAGTGGTCATCGACCCGCGTACCGGCGCGGTGCTCGCATGTGCCAGCTCGCCCACCTACGACAACACCAACATCGATGCCCTGCTGCAGACGGGCGGCGGCGAGGACGGCTCCATGTACAATCGCGCCATGGACGCGCTGTACACGCCGGGCTCAACGTTTAAGGTCGTTACGCTTTCCGCGGCACTCGAGACCGGTACCGCCAGCCTTACCAGCACCTACCAGGCGCCCGGCTCCATGGACATCGGCAACGCACCGGTCACCAACTATGCCAACGAGAGCTACGGCACCATCAGCCTGCAGCAGGCCTTTGCCGTGTCCTCCAACGTCGTCTTTGGCCAGGTGGCAAACGAAGTTGGCGCAAACACGCTCGTACAGTTTGCCAACGCCTTTGGCTACGGCCAAAAGCTCGGCCAGGACCTGACCTCCGCGGCCTCCATCATGGCCGACCCGTCGCTCATGACCGAGTGGGAGACCGCCTGGGCCGGCGCCGGCCAGCCTGTCGGCATGGACCACACGCCCGGCCCGCAGACCACCGTCATGCAAAACGCCGTGATTGCCGCCGCCATCGCCAACAGTGGCGTGGTCATGGACCCGTACTTTGTAGCCCAGGTACTTGCCCCGGACGGAACCGTGGTCAAGACCACGCAGTCCCGCTCGCTGGGGCAGGCCGTCAGCTCCGCCACGGCCGACCAGGTCAAGCAGGCCATGCTTGCCGTCGTCCAGTCCGGCACCGGCACCGATGCCCAGATCCCCGGCGTCAAGGTCGCCGGCAAGACCGGCTCGGCCGAGACCGGCGGCACCAACGTCAACTCTATGTTCGTTGGCTTTGCACCTTACGATTCACCCACGGTCGCCATCTCGGTGGCCTTGGAGGATTTCGACAAGCATGACGTCAAGGCCGCCAAGATCGCCGGTATCGTCCTGACCGCGGCGCTTGCCGCACAGGGAGCGTGATGCCCATGATCGAATCGGACACCCGAGGCGCGCCGCGGCCGAAGAGTTAGCGGCAACGCGCCACACGGCCCCAGCGGCCACATCGTAGGTACTACACACATCGTTGAGCGAATAGTTATGTTAGGAGCAGGAATGGAACAGAGGGTCCTCGGGGGAAGATACCTCCTCAAGGATAAGGTGGGAACGGGCGGCATGGCGACCGTCTACCGTGCACAGGACCAGGTCCTCGACCGCACGGTCGCCGTCAAGATCATGCTGCCGCAGTATGCCGGCGACGCAACCTTCGCCGCACGCTTTAAGCAGGAGGCCCAGGCAGCAGCCGGTCTCTCCTCCCCCTATATCGTGGGCGTCTACGATTGGGGCAAGGACGGCGACACCTATTACATCGTCATGGAGTACCTGCGCGGCACCGACCTTAAGAGCGGCATCAAGAGCCACGGCGCCCTCGACCCCAAGAAGGTCGCCCAGATCGGCTCGCAGATCAGCTCTGCGCTTTCGGTCGCCCACAAGCACGAGATCATCCACCGCGACATTAAGCCGCAGAACATCATGGTGCTGCCCGACGGCAACATCAAGGTGATGGACTTTGGCATCGCGCGTGCCAAGAACAGCCACCTCACGCAAGACAACAACGTGCTGGGAACCGCCCACTACGTCAGCCCCGAGCAGACCCGCGGTCAGGACCTCGGCCCCACCTCGGATATCTACTCGCTAGGCGTCGTGATGTACGAGTGCGCCACCGGCCGCGTTCCCTTTGACGGTGACGACGCCATCTCGGTCGCACTCAAGCAGGTCAACGAGCTGCCTATTCCGCCGAGCCAGATCAACTCCGGTGTCGACGCCGACCTTGAGCGCATCATCCTCAAGTGCATGGAGAAAGACCCGGCAAACCGCTTCCAGACCGCCGACGAGCTGCGTCAGGTGCTCAACAGCTACCTGTCGGGCCGTGCCGTCAACGTCTCGGAGCCCACGCGCATCATCGGTGCCCCCGGTGAGCTGGGCGCCACCAAGACTCGCGAGCTTTCCGATCAGACGCGCGCCATGGTGCGTCCCGTCTCGGGCGTGAGCGGCCAGAATACCACCCGTAGCTCGGTTTCGGGCTCCACCGGCTCCTACGAGGTCGAAAAGCCCAAATCCAACAAGAACAAGATCATCGCCGCCGTGGTGGCAGCCGTTGCCGTCATCTGCATCGTGGTGGCCTTTGCCACAGGACTCTTTGGCGGCGAGCAGGTCACCGTGCCCGATGTGCTGGGCAAGGACCAGCAGACTGCCGTCGAGCTGATCAAGGAAGCCGGCCTCGAGGTCGGCACCATCGACCAAAGCTACAACGACGATGTCGACGAGGGCAAGGTCGCCGAGCAGACGCCCAACGGCAACACCAAGAAGGCCAAGGGCACCAAGGTGAACCTGGTAATCTCCAAGGGTCCCAAGCCCTCCGAGAAGGTTGAGGTTCCCCATCTTGTCGGCCTGACCAAGGACCAGGCCGAGGCCGCGCTGGCAAGCGTTGGCCTGAAGGGCAACGCCTCCGAGGAGGCCAACGAGGCCGATGAGGGTCAGGTCTTTGAGCAGGGCACCGAAGCCGGTAAGGAAGTCGCGAAGGGCACGACCATCTCGTACAAGGTCTCGAGCGGCCCGGATACCACGTCCGTCCCCGATCTGACCGACATGACCGAGGCCCAGGCGCGCAACGCCCTCGATATGGCAGGCTTTGGCGTCGACGTTAGCTACCAGGAGAACGACTCGGTTACCGAGGGCACCGTGATCAGCTGGAACCCCAGTGGCAAGCAGAAGCCCGGCGCCACGATTACCGTCGTCATTGCCAAGAAGTCCGGCAAGGCCAGTGTTCCGGGCAACCTGTACGGCAAGAGCATCTCCGCCGCCGTCACCGCGCTCAACAACGCCGGTTTCTATAACATTGGCTTCTGTGACCAGAACGGCAATCCCGTAAGCGGTAACGAGGATGCCACCGTTACGGGCGTCTCCCCCACCGGCAAGCAGTCCACCGACAGCACGATCACGCTAACAGTCGCACTTTCTGGCTCGGGCTCTGACTCTGGCTCGGGCACGGGTGACGATTCCGGTACGAACAACTAGTCGCCACCCCACCGCTCATCACGGCTTTCGCCGCAAACATATTCGCTCACAGGCGCCCGCTTGCTCCCCCAGCAAGCGGGCGCCTCGTTTTTGACATGGCATGAACCAGAAGAGCCCGGCACCTTAGCGGTACCGGGCTCGATATTCCTCTGGTGCCCCCGGGCGGATTCGAAAACTCCCCCCGCGGGGAAATTGGTGACGCGGGTGTCGACGGCTCGAATCCTGCCCTTAGACCAGAAGAGCCCGGCACCGTAGCGGTACCGGGCTCGATATTCCTCTGGTGCCCCCGGGCGGATTCGAACCGTCGACACCCGCTTTAGGAGATATGATTTAATGCTACCCCCTACCATTCATCAAGCATCATTGAACATCATATAACCGCAGATAAACATAGCAGTTTGTGTCTTTTGCCTCCGGTAGCTGCGCCTATGCTTTTACAAACATATTACTAACGGCTTTAGCTAAACTGCACTCAATGAATTGTTGAAAACTATTCAAAGAAACGGAGTGCAAAGATGTCAGAACAGCCACTAATTAGCGGAAGAGGCACGTGTTGGAAAGACAAGAGATCACCTAACACCTATCGCTATTATTTTTCCCTTGGAGTCAAGGACCCGAAGACAGGGCGCTACAAACGATCCCCAACTTATACGGTTCGTTGCAAGACTAAAACAGAAGCTAAGGCTGCAATGCAGGCCAAGCTGGCTGAAATCAACTCCTCTGGCACGATCACTAAAACTAAAAAGCCCACTTTGCTTGCGTCCTACTGCTGGGCCTTTCATGAAAATAGGGACACCGAGCTTGCGCCAACGAGCTATGAAAGAGAAGCGTACGATTGCAGGCATATCGAAGACCTATTCGGTGCGTTTCAGACAATAGAGGGGCTAACTCCCGATCTAATCGAAGAAGCATATGCCGAAGCTCATCGTACGGGAAAATACAAACCATCAGAGCTTGTACGAATCAATTCGAAACTGCGTCAGATTCTGTCGAATGCAGTCGCAAAGAGAATAATTGACCGAAACCCCTGCGCTACCGTTCATGTTCGCAGACCACGCAACAAAAGAGAATCACTGACAATCGACCAAGTAGCTACCCTATGCACACATCTTCAACACATTGAGCTCACCGCCGAAGCTGTTGGTACGCTAGTACTAGTGTATACGGGTATGCGGAAAGGCGAGATGCTGGGCCTCGAATGGCGCGATTGGGACCCTGCCAATAAAACCTTGAAAATTGACAGGCAGTACACCAACGACCACGAACTGAGGGCACCCAAGTCACAAGAAAGCCAACGCAAAATCCCCGTTGGAGAAACCTTGGCCGAACGTCTTCAATCATGGTCAGCCATACAAAAAGAGCTCCTGGCCTCTCTGGGGCTGTCCCAGACTGGCAGCACTCCCATCATTAGCGATATTGCTGTCAAGCAGGGGGTCCCTACTGTCTGTCACATGAAAAACTACATCTTCAACCATTGGTTTCGCGATTTCGCAGTTAGCTGCAATCTTGGAATCTATGAGCCGAACAATTCGACTGGCGGAAAACTATATAAGGGCATCTGCCCGCATCAGCTCAGGCATTGTGTAAGCACTTTTATGCTGGCGAACGGATCGGACGTTAGAAGCGTGCAAGGTATTCTTGGCCACGCGGACCCCAATATCACGCTCAAAACGTATACAAGCCTCGTTCAACAATCAGAAATAAAAGCAGTTAAAGGCTACGAAGACTTCATCAACGCCTATATACAGAAAAGCGAGAAATAGCATGTTATTCATTCATCGTTTCATCAATAATATTACGGTACTATACTACTATTTCCGCAGGTAGACGCTTTATTTGATTGACATCTAATGAGTTTTAATAGATTCTAAAGCTGTCAGATGGCTACGCATGTAGTCATAATAACCGGCCCCCCAAGTGCTTATGAACCTGGTAAGTCTTACAAGCACAGGGAGGGCCCTCATTGAAAGGATAGCTCATCATGGCTACTCCACAGATTAGCACTCAGGCGTCCACACCGACTTTCCCCACTGGTGCCGCTCAGTGCGATCGGTTGCTCCGCGTTAACGATATCCGCGAACTCACTGGCTGGAGCGAAAATACCGCGCGCAAGTTTATGCGCGAGTCCGGCAAGCTCATCCAAATCCATCGCTCGAATTACATGTTTGAAAGCTCGTTCTACGAACTTTTCAAGCAGCTCGAAGGTCGTACCGCCCACCTTGACTAGGCGGTAAACATGAGCGAGCTACCGTCGATTTCCGACAAATATTCCGATGATGTTACTGAGCAACGAGAGATTAGAAGGAAAATGGATAACGCGAATTTTATTTCGGTGCCCGACTGGGCGTGTTGTGCCACCACTGTCGCTGCCGAGCGCCTCATCCTCGGCCTAGTATGGAAGCTTGGAAATACTTCCAAAAACAAACGAGCCATGGGCTTTTACGCAAAAAGCAAATGGATTGAGGAGCGCTACCACCTGAGTAAGAACACGATCTCCCGGGCCTATACCTCTTTGAAGGATAAAGGGTTTATTCAAAAAGCGGGCGATGGCAGCTGGATGCTTAATTACGCCGCAGTCTACCCCGCCGCAATCGAAAACGGCTGGGAGCCCAAGAAATCTTAAGTCCATAGCCCGACTATCGAGGTCGTGAAGGTCGGTAATCGCCGGGCGTCTATAAGAGCATGCCGCGGATGTAAAATGAAACAGGGTCGAACCGAAACAGTTCCCGGACAATTGGCGTCCGGCCAGACACTTCGATTCGACCCTTTTTCATGCCCGCATCTAAAACAATCCCATAATCATTCTCGACATCTTTAACGCCATCACTCTCCCGCCACCAACACGTCGTAGGAGCCATTTACAACGAATCGATATGGCCGTCCATTCATGGTCTTTAAGGCGCGTGATACCATGAAAACGTGCGGTATTTCTCCAACCGAAAACCTGCATGAACGTATGACTTGAGACGCTTTTAGAACTCACCAAGCGCAGGACAAACACAACTCAACAGCGGCAGCGTATTTGTTCCCAGCCGTACGGCATGGCGGAGCCATGCGCATTGTTGATTGGAGTGCCGCACGATGACAGACAACCCAAACGAGAGAAAAATCAGCGAGACGCCCGGCGTGAAGTCCGTCCTCGATGAGGCCGCCGAGCGGATCGAGGCGACATGGCGGGAGAAGCTGCTGCGCGAGACGGGCAACCTCATGACCGAGAACGCACTGCTCATGGCCCAGGTGGATGAATTCAGCCGCAAGCTCGTCGAGGCGACGGATCGGAACGAAAGACTTGAGGCCGACTGCAATGAGCGGATTGCCTTTATAGAGGAGAAGTTCGAGCTCGATACCGCGAGCCTCGAGCTCGAGAACAACGAGCTCCACGCCGCAAGCGTCAGGTACTTCTCCCGTGCTAAGGAGCTCGGCAGGCAGGTCGTTCAGCTCCGCGCCGAGGCTGAAGCCATGGCCGATGAGATCGAGCGCCTGCGCGTCGAGCGTGACGCCGCGTTGAAAGCCCAGGCCGAGCTGAGCGATGCGCTCCTGGCCCAGCACGACCTGATGGCCGCGATAGCCGCCCTCAAGGACCGCCTCGCCGCCTCCGAGCAGCGGGCAGCCGCGGCCGAGGCCAAGGTCGAGGCCATGACCCAGATGAAGGATGAGTAGGTCGCATAGCATCTAATTTTCTAGAAACCCTCTAGAGCATTTCTAGGGGGTTTCTAGAACTGAGAACCGGGCGCAGCACTTTCGATCGGCACGATGTCTCGATAGACCAGGCGATGCCTGTCGTCGCGCCATTCGTCGCCGTGGTAATGCCCGAAGAGCCAGATGCGATAGTCGAGCCGCCCGTCGAGCTCGCCCAGGAAAGTTTGCAGCGTATCCCCGCCGCACTCACGTCCGCGCTCGCGGCACAGCTCTCTAGCCAGGGCAGCAGGAGCCTCGTGACTCACCACGTAGTCGACCCTCCATCCTACGCGGTTGAGCGAGGCGCGGCAGTGGTCCATCTCTTCCTCGCTCGGCATCTCCTCGGGCCACCAGCTCCTCCCCTCCTTGCGATACTGCCTGTCGTTGCTCGCGGCGCCGCCCATGGCAAGGACTGTGAACCCGTCGATATCGAACACCTCTCCGCGCATCAGGTGCAGCACGTGCGGTCGCGCCTCATGGACGAGGCCACCGTTCCACTCCCGCACCGGCAGTTCTGCCAGCATCCGGTGGTTCTCGTGGTTGCCGTCTACGAAACACGTGGTCCATGGCTTTGACTCAAACCAATCGAGCCAATACCTCTCAGCATTCGAGCCGTCCCAGACAAAGCCGAAGTCGCCGGCCACGATCACCGCATCATCGCGCGTCAGGGTCCGGCCCAGCGGCCAATTTTTGAATGCAAACCGGCTGGACCCGTACTCGGCCCTGCCGTGCACGTCGCCTGTCACATAGACCGTCATCAGTACGCACCCCACGGCAGGAGTTTGTCCCCGAGTCTCACGATTCGGTCATACAGCACCGTGTGCCGTTCGTCCGGGTTGCCGTCTCGGTGAAAATGGCCGTAATACCAGTGCTTATAGTCCAGGCGGTCCTCGAGCTCATCGAGGAATCCGGTCAGCCGGTCCACATCAGGGCGTTCCCAGCCTGGGTCCGGGTAGAGCGTCGGCGAGAGCATACGCGTGGCGCAGGTATGGGTGATGACGCAGTCGACCTTCCAGCCGACCTCGTCGAGCTTTGCCCGCGCGGCATCGAATTCGCGCTCATCCGGGAGCTCCTGAGGCCACCAGCTGGAATACGGCACGCGGTATTCCCTGTCCACGCTCGTGGCACCGCCCATGGTGAAGATTGTCGAGCCGTCGAGCTCGAAGACCTCCCCGCGCATGAGGCGGCGGATAGACGAAGTATCCGACAGGCGCTGCGTCAGCCCGCCGTGCCACGGCTCCATGGGGCGCTCCTCCCAGTGGTCGAAGCGCTCGTGGTTGCCGTCGACGAACAGTACCGTGTAGGGGCGCGACTCCAGCCAGGCGATGTCGGCGCATTCCTCGGCAGAGAAATCCCACGGAAAGCCAAAGTCGCCGGCGACGATGAGGTAGTCATTGCTGGTAAGGCTATCGCCAAGCTCCCAGTCGCGGAGCTTTTGCATGTCGAGCCCACCGTGGATGTCGCCCGTCACATAGACCGTCATCGAATCACCTCTTCCCTCTTGTACGCCGCCAGCTCGCGCTCGACCCGCCTGTCGCCGGTCTCGTTGACCCACCAGGGCCATTTCACCCGGCCGCACGGCTCGTCGACTCCGGCGAACCACTCCCTCAACTCGTCGAGGCTCACCGGGGAGTGCCCGTTGGCATCGCAACCGACGTCGTAGCGCAGAAGGCCCTGCTTGCGGTTGAACTCGTTGTACGCGCCGCCGCTGCTGTGGATGTGCCCGTGGAGGTGCCACGATCCATGGTTCATGCCCTGCCAGTCGGCCATGGGGTAATGGCTCAGGACGATCTTCTGCCCGTCGATCTTGAGCACGCAGATCGGCGGCTCCACGGTGAAGGCGCCCGCGACCGCCGGCTGGGTCCAGTCCTTGTCGTGGTTTCCCGGGACGAGGTGGATGCGCCTGCAGGCGATCTGCTTGCGCAGCCCGTAGGCGTCCTGGGCGGTCATCTTGAATGAGAAATCCCCCAGGATGTAGAGCTCGTCGTCCACGGCAACCTTGCCGTTGATGTTGTCAACGATGGCGTCGTTCATCTGCCAGATCGTCTCCCACGGGCGGTCGGTGAACTTCAGCACGTTCTCATGCCCGAAGTGGGTGTCGCTGGTAAACCAGATCATTTTTATGTCTCCTTCTGTCGCTAAAAAACGTTCTCCTTCGAGGTCAGGAGACGTTTTATGAGCGACATGAGGTGCATATCCCTCATGTTTCAAGCTCCAATCTGCCGGATTTGCCCAACTATATAAGTTTACGCCCACGCGCGAACAGGATTTGATTTTTGAAATATGGACGAATTCCTCGTCAGGAGGGTAAAATGGTGCCGACGGCAGCCCAAGTTGTAGAGAGCTGGGCAGAGCCGTTGCTTAATGAAGTTGGGTCATCGTCTTAGCGACGGTGGCCTTTCTTTTTGGGCTTCGAACCCTGCTTGAGTGCCTTGGAAAGGCCGACAAGGGCCGTGAGGAGCGAGACCGTAGCGGTCAGGAGCTTCACGAGCTCGGTGAAATCGGTCATGGGCATCACCTCCCATCAAATGGAGGGCTCTGCCCGGCACGAGGGCTGCCGACAGCAAGGACGATTCTATCAGAGCGGCTGACCCCCGCCGATCAATTCATACTCCTCATCCTCGCCGAATTGCGAGTATGGCAGAATCGGCACTGGATGGCAGCGCGCTAGGGCACCGACGATAGGCTTTCCAAAACTAGCGAGGCGCGTCGCCGCGATCGTAATCGCCTCGGTCGACCGCACGATCGACCTGCGGCGAGATGTCGCCGTTGCCACCATGGGCTCGTCCTGCGGCGCGAACGCGGTCATCGCCAGCATCGGGAACGGCGCCGGCGTAACGGTTGCGAATCTCCCTTGCGTAACCGCGCCGGGCAAGAAGCTCATCACGAACCGCCGGATCCTCGAGCAGATCTTCATCGCACTTCGGTGCGATGAACTTAGGAAAGAGATTGTAGGCGACGCCCTTGCTCGCCTTTGCCTGCTCGACCCACGCCGAATACGCCTTCTTAAGCCGTTGAATGTAAATCTCGCAACGCCTCTCATAAGGAAGGGCTCGCTCGGCCTCCAGCACGTTATTTTTGAAGGCCGCCTCAAGTTGCTTGACCGCAAACCTCCCGTCAAGACGAGTCAGGTTGAAAGTGCACTTCGGGTTGCCGGCCTCCTTGATATCGAGATCTGTCGCATAGACTCGATTGTTCTTGATGAAAATGTCTACGCCCCATGAGGCAAGTAACTTTTTAAACTGCTCCATATTCTTCGGATGACCTTCGTTGATTGCAAGATGGATCAACTCGCGCAGATTGTTTTTATAACTGTACTCTCCCCGCTCAACGATTTTCTTTTCAGTGTCGCGCGGCTGTCGGTCTCGAATCTTCGAGTTCTTCTTTCCCTTTTCGAGCTGAGCGAGATTCCAGGCCTCGTCCATTTCACGAACCCACGCAGCGCGTTCGTACTTTCCGCGACGCCCACCCGTCTCGCAACGCTTACCCGTCAAAAGATCCGTGCGGTTAATCGCCATATGGACCGCGTAACGTTTTCCCGCCTTATCGCTTTCCTCATGCAAGGCGACAATCACTTGTTGATGCGGGTAGTGTTTCGCAAGCCATTGCTCCGCGTAGGCCATACATGCATCGGGGGTCATCTTGCCTCCGTTGCAGCTGCACTCCTCGGGAAGAAACGCAAGAACCTGATGAAGCATCGTTATGTTCTTCGCGCCGGCACGCGCGGGCCTGTCGTGATGAAACATCTTCCGCGTCATAGCCATCTCGGAAAACCAGTACTTTCGATTCGCGAGGTTCCAGCCGCCGCGGGCCAAAGCGTGCTTGCCGTTAATGTACTCGCGCACATTCTTCGCGTAGCGCTCGGACGAAACACCTTTCTGCTTAACGACGGTCATCGAGCTCACCGCCATCGGTGAAATAGCGCTGTTCGAGCTCTTCGATGAAGAGAGTGACTTTACGGGCATTTTGGTAAACCTTTTCGAGTGTGCGGAAAACGGCTTTCTCGTTGTAGGCCGGAAGACCCTGTGCGTTCATAAAGTACATCAGCTGATTGAGATTCGTTCCCTCGCAATACAGCTCGCGATAGATTTTCGCGACCTGGCTCATATCGAAATCGATTTTCTCGATTTTCCCGGCAAGCATCACGCGGCGGGCATACGCACTGACGGTCGCACCGAGTGCATCCGCCTGTTTGCAGATTGCCTCGTGTTCGTCATCGCTGACTTTAACGTAAATGACCTTCGAACGCTTTTTGTCCGAATCACCTGAAACGGGTTGCAGCTTTTTACTGCGGCCACCGTCATCATTTTTAGAAATGACTAGATCATCGAGTGAATCACTCCGATGAATCAAGGCATAGCGAATGAGTTCGGCCTTCGTCATGCCTGCCTTGTCCGCCAAAGCGGAAAACGTTTCGTATTCTTCAGAAGTGAGTGTCGCCTTAACGGTGTGTGGACGCTTGCAACTCATCATGCCCCCAGGAAAGCAGAGCGAATCGGTGAGGCCACCGATTCAAAACCAATATGAGATTGCTTTCCTTTTTTTGGGAGCGACTGACGTCGCGCCGATTTTGAAGTGACGCCGTCGCTTCCCTTAGAAATGAAGGCGTAACTTCATTTCTAACTTTATCGCCGTGGGAGGCGATAAACAAGATGTGTTGGCAGATAAAGGGGCCGAGTATGGCCCCATTTATCTAGCCCAACACCAATCTTGCAATCACCGGAACGGCGATTGGGCGGAGCGGAGCGTAGACACGAAATGAGAGGCCTCGTTTCGAGCGAAAGGCTTCGCGGTGTCGTAGTGTCAGCGGAGACCGTGAGCGGAAGCGAATTTTTAACGCGAAGGATGCTGAGTGTTAGAGATTCGCTGTAGCGAGAGCGGAGCGGTAATACGAATGCGAGGGATGCCGAGAATTTGAAGTCCCGCGCAGCGGACTCCGGGCGAGGGCTGGAGCAAGTTGATGGAAGACCTTACCGATTTGTGGGAGGTTTTGCCCGAAGAATCCGGCACCGCCGGATTCTTTTGGAACGGCCTCTCGTTTGATTGCTTTCCCATCGTTTGCTCCCAGACTGGGCGTCTAAAAAGGCGGCCGAACCGGCCGCCCACAAATAAATAAACATTTACCGAATGTAAGAGGAGAGGAACGATGCACATTACTCCCAGTGACCGGCGACGTCGACAACCCAATGCTGTCCCGTAGCCTGCTGTTCATAATGTCCTTGGTCCTCAGATGTGGTATACGAATCGTTTACGACAGATCCTCCGATGCCGCCGTTGTCCATATCATTATGAACCCACGAATAGGCGGCATCTTCGGAATCGAAGGGTCCTACCATAGTACCACCATGGTTGACCCAGAAACGAGGATGGCGCGTATACACTACATTCGGCACCCAGACCTGGCTGTAATCTGTCTCCCAGTGTCCCTGCTCGGCAACCCACTTCTTCTGGCTACCGCCGTTGGAAGAGGAATTGTTGCTGCCAGAACTCTGCGAATTGCCGGAATTCTGCTTGGAGTCGGAGGAGTTTCCCTTGCTGTCAGACTTCGACGAGTCGGAAGACTTGTTATCCTCCTTCTTGGAGTCATCGGACTTCTGGTCCTTGTCGTCGGATTCTTTCTTCTCCTCGTTCTTGGTTCCAGAGGTTTGCGCCGCCTTTTCTTCGCTTGGCTTCTTTTTGTCTTTATTCTTTACCGCTGTGGCGGCCCTTTCCGTAGAGCCGCTTCCTTGCTTTGCAACGCTGGCACATCCAAGTTGAGGTGCCGAAAGGCACACCAGAAGCGCAACGATAATAGCCTTTGTTCTCACACCGATCTCCCTGTCCATGAAACCGGGCGTTGGACACTAGCCGATATCCAACGCCCGGCTCGCTTTTACATCTGCTCGCGGCGCTTCTTCCGGTCGAGGAAGACGCCGGCCGCCACGAGGACGGTACCGCCGATGACGAACGTCTCGCCGATGAGTCCCGCGCGGTCGCCGGTCTGGGCGAGGCTGCCGGGCTGGGCGGTATCCGTGCCGGCGAGGTGCTTCGGGGTGTATGCCGCCTGCTGCTTTGCGGCCTCCTCTGCCTCCTGTTGTGCAATCTCATCGGAAAGCTTCTGCTCCGCTGCGATGCGGTCGGACTTCGCCAACTCGTAGGCGGCGAGTGCCGCATCGTAGCCGGGCTGGAGCTCGTCCACCGCGGCCTGCTTCTCGTCCAGGATGGCCTTGGCGGGCGCGACCTTGGCACGTGCCTCGACTGCTGCTGCGAAAAGCGCGTTGAGGGCGTCATCCGCGTTCACATCATGGCCGGAAGCGATCGCCGCGCCGGTATCGATGGAGTTCAGCTTCGACAGCTTGGCGTCTGCCTGCGCCTTCGCCTGCTCGGCGGCAGAGACCAGGGACTCGGCGGCGATGGCATCCGCCTTCGCGGCATCGAGGGCGGCCTTGGTGTCATTGACGGCCTTTACTGCATCCTGCTCGCGCTGCTGTGACTCTGCGAGCTTCGCGGCAAGATCGGTGAGGATGTCGAGGTTCGACTGTGCGTCATTGAGATCGGTCTGGGAGCCGGTAAGCCTGTCGGCGGCAACGCCGGTATCGGTCTTTGCGGCATCGACGGAACGCTGGGCATCCGCGAAGGCGCTTGCGGTGGCGTCCGCCTTTTGCTTGGCGGCTGCGAGGACCGCCGCCTTCTCGGCTTGGTCGGCTGCCGCCGCGTCGTGAACGCTCTTTGCTGTATCGACCGCCTTCTTGGCGTCGGCGATGTCCTGGAAGAACTTCGCGAGGTCGGCGTTCGCATCGTCCACGTCCTGCTGCTTAGCAGCGGTGTCCGCCTTGGCGGAATCCAACTTAGACTGTGCGGTCGTTACTGCTGCGTTGGCAGCATCAAAGGCGACCTGCTTCTGCTGGACGGTCGACTTTGCCGTATCGACTGCCGCGTTGGCGGCATCGAGGTCCGATTTCGCCGCATCAAGCTCGGTCTGGGCATCCGTGACGCCCTGTTGCTTGGCGGCGACATCAGCATTGGCGGCATCGACGGCACGCTGGGCATCCGCGACGCCCTGCTTCGTGGCATCGACACCTGCCTGTGCGGAATCCGCTGCGACCTGCTTCTGCTGAACGGTTGCGGCGGCGCCGGCGGCTGCCTGCTTCTTGGATGCGAGATCGGCCTTGGCTGCGTCGAGTGCGCTCTTGGCGTTCTTGAGGCCGTTGATATAGGAGGTCAGCTTCTGCTCGTACTCGTCGACGGACATGGGATTCATGTTCCAACCGGAGCCTGCCCAACCCAGGTTTGCGGTATCGAAGCTGTCGGTCTTCCAGCCGTTCATGGTTCCCTTGCTGCAGACCGCCATGCCCATATAGCCGATTTCAGGGCTGATGACATGTAGGTAGTGACCGACAGTTGCGGGATATCCGGCAACCTTAAAATACTGGTTGACATAGGATTCAATCCCACTATGCGACTTGTAGAAGTCTACGGCATCCTTACCGATTAGACCGGTGACGCCATAAAGCTCCTGAACCGCCTGATCGAAGAAAGCCTTTTCTTGGTCCACCCACTGCGGCTTCGGATCGGTTCCATAGTTCCATGCGAGGTTTTCGCTCGTATCAAACTGCATGGAATGCCCAAACTTGACATCGGAATAGTTCGCGTTGGCAATCGCCGCCGCAATGAGCTTGTACGTAACCTGGAGCTCAGAGAGACCGACGGACTTGCGGTACTCGTTGATGGACTTCATGTACGGGATTGCCGCGAGCATGTTGTCGAGACTGGTCGCGTCGAGGTTGTTCCCCACTTCGGTGTAGTCCTTGTATGTGCAGTTCTGGATGATCTCGATGGCTGAATCGGCACCCATGGCCTTGAAGAAGCCGATGGCTCCCTGCTTGAGTTGCGCGTCGGCGGAATCGAGTTTCGCCTGTGCCTCGTCGACCTTCTGCTGCGCGGCGGTCACGGAGGCGTCTGCGGTATCTTTTGCGGCCTTGGCGTTCGCGAGCTCTACATCGGCGGCTGCCTTGGCGGACTCGGCGTCCTTGACAGCCTGCTTCGCTGCATCCAGCTTGGAGATGGCGTCGACGTTCGCCTGCTTGGCGGCATCGAGGTCGGCGTTCGCGGCATCGAGTGCGGACTGGGCGGCGTTCACACCGGATTCGGCATCGGCTGCGGCCTGCTGCTTTACGGAGAGGGACGCCTGGGCATCATTCAGGTCGGCCTGTGCCGTTGCCGCAACGGACTGTGCCTGCTCGAGCTCGGACTCGCACTGGGACTGTGTCGCTTGTGCGGCAGCGAGGGCTGCCTCCGCGTCCGCGACCTTCAGTTTTGCCGCATCGTACTCCGGGCCGCTCGCGCCTGCCTCCGCTGCGGCGAGGTCGGCTTTCGCCTGCTCATAGGCGGCGCTGGCTGCTGCGGCCTTCGCATCCGCCGCGTCCTTGTTCTGCCTGGCTGCAGCGAGGACAGAATCGGCGGAATCCTTTGCAGACTGGGTCGCAACCAGCTTGGACTGGGCATCGGCAAGCGTCGCGTTGGCGTTGTCCAGTTCGGCCTGTGCCCTGTCCACGGCAGCCTGGGCGTCGCGCACGGCCTGCTCGGCGGCACTGATTGCCTCCGGGGTGGCGCTTACGGCATCTGCCTTGGCTTTATCGAGGGCGTCCTTGGCATCCTGGGCCGCCTTGAGGGCGGACTGGTACGCTTCGTCCTTCTCGGATGCATCCGCCTTGGCGTCTGCGAGACCCGCCTTCGCCTGCTCGAGGTCCTTGCCGGCGGCATCGGCGGCGTCCTTACCCTCTGCGACCTGACGGGCGTACTCGTCCATTGCCGCTCGGTCGGCTGCCGTGCCGGCGCTGACTGCCGAATCGTAGGATGCCTTGGCCTGGTCGCGGGCGGAAGCCGCCTCGTTGTAGGGGCCGGCGGCCTCATCGTAGGATGACTTGGCGGCGTCCTCCTTCGCCTTCGCCTCGTCGACTGCCTTCTGCAGGTCCGCGATGGTCTGTGCGGCGGATTTCGCGCCGGTACCGGATGCCGCGCCGGCGTGGGCGGCAATCGGCGACATCACGGCGGGGTGCTGCGTGGTCCCGTCACCGGTCTGGGCGAATGCCGCGAACGGTGAGATGAGGCTCGATCCGGTCATGGCGGCCATGGTCGCCGCGGTGACGGTCAGACGCGCGATCCCCTTCGGGGCGTGAATCTTTTTGCTTGGCAGTGCGGCGAAGTGATCGCCACCGGCAGCGAAATGCTTTCCCTGAGTCATTGTGCTGTTCCATTCCTTTTCCGTGCCCTATCCGACTGGGCATCAGAGTGCTGTCCAATAGAGATAATTATGCGCCTTAACTGGGATTATTGTATATAGTCCGTTGGCTTTTATACAACAATCCATGACTCTTTTTGTCATGGATATCTCGCCGCTACAACGATCCTTTGGTCTACGCTGCAAAGAATTAAGATCAAAGTCTGGTTACTCTCAAGTACAATTTGCGAATCGCATCGGCATGGACAGGTCTTACTACGCCTCGATAGAGGTCGGACGAAGAAATGTCAGTCTTTCTAACCTCTGTAAAATTGCTAACGGATTCGACATGACAATCGCTGCACTCATGACTGGTGTGACTGAGAAAACGGATTAGTCCATCAATCAATCAATCAGCGAACGCAGTGAGCGAATCAATCGACGGCACAGCCGGCGGCAAGGACACGGTACGTGGCCGCGCAGCGAGCTTCGCGAGCGAAGAGGACGGCATCGCCGTCCCTATATCTTTATAGTATATTTCTCTATTAATTGGTTTCACCAAAATGGGTACAGCGCAAGCTTCTGAACAGGCATTTTTATCAAAAACTCAAAGCAGCCGAATCATCAAAATGGTGAAATTTTTTACCCAAATTGAGGAAGCGCTTCACCAAAATGGAACCGGCTAACGGCTGTTGAAAACTTTTTATCCCCAAAATGGTGATTTCCTGTTTTCAGTGGAAAACTCGGTAAGTTAAATTATTTACTTACCAGATTTACAAACAAAAGCAGTTCTTAGCCCTAAAACCAGAACAGGTCAGAAGCAAAATTAACTCCTGACCTGCGATTTTTCTGGTGCCCCCGGGCGGATTCGAACCGTCGACACCCGCTTTAGGAGAGCGGTGCTCTATCCCCTGAGCTACGGAGGCATGTTGTACTAGTGTAGCAGATTTACTGCATCGCAATACGTCGCATGACTAGACTTCGAAGTTGCGGTGGAATAGTTCCTGTTTGAAGCATCTAAAGCCGTATTTAGGAACTATTTCACCGCAACTTATGAGGAGCTAGTTACCTTTGTGGAAGAGGTTTTTGATAACGGACGGGATGCTCTTGGCGCCCTTGGCAGTCACATCGATAAAGTCGGGCGAACGCACGAGCTTATCCTCGTCGACGTACTTGCGGACCGCACGAAGCGTCTCTTTGTCGTCGCGCGTCGAAAACGTAAAGTGACCGTTATCCTTGGTGAAGATGGCAAAACGCGTAATCTTCTTGGTGCCGCGCAAAACCTCGGCGGCAATATAGTCGACCTCGTCCCACGGGATCTGAATATAATCCTCGGGATTGCGCTCGTTATAGTACTCAAACGCCTTATTGCCCACCATCACGTTACCGTGGCTGGTAAGCCCCATCAGGCAGGTTGCCGGCGTTGCCAGATCGACCGTGCTGTTCTGAGATTGCGCCATGCGCGCCTCGCCCTCCAAATAAAACAATCGGACCGCATCCAGTGTACCCACCGGGTGCGGTCCGTTTCAATGGCTCAAAAGCCCTTACCTAGCAACTCTCGGTCTTAAGCCGAAACATGCTTACATGAAGCCGCAGAAGCGACCGATGATGCCGACGGCGAAGAGAGCCAGGATGATGACGATCGGGCTGACCTTCTTCTTGAGGAGCTTGCAGACCAGCAGGGTCAGGCACACGGCGGCAAGGCCGGGGATGAGCTGATCGAGGTTGGCCTGAAGCGTGGTGACCTTCATCTGATCAAGGGCGGTAGCACCGATGGAGTTATACATCGTCAGCGCTTCCTTGATACCCTCGGAACCGGAGGGCAGGCTAGCCCAGTCGATAAAGGCGCCAGCAGACTGCTTGACCGTGGAGACGATCGGGGTGAAGGAAATGGACACCCAGCGCTCGACCAGGGCGCCGATGATGAACATACCCAGGATGGAAGCGCCCTCGGTAACCTTGCCCATCAGACCGCCGGAGAGGTCCTTGGCGATGGAGGAGCCGACCTTGTAGCCAAACTCCTGCGTGTACCACAGGAAGGCGTAACGGATGATGTTCCACGCGAAGAAGAACAGCAGCGGACCGGCGATGCTACCGGACAGGGCCAGGGAAGCGCCCAGAGCACCCAGAATCGGGCGAAGGGTGAACCAGAAGACGGGGTCGCCGACACCGGCGAGCGGGCCCATCATACCGACCTTGACGCCCTGAATGGCGACGTCATCGATCGGAGCACCGTTGGCGCGCTCCTCCTCGAGGGCGAGGGTAACGCCAATGACGGGGGCGGAAACATAGGGGTGGGTGTTATAGAACTCCAGGTGGCGCTTAAGAGCGGCAATCTGGTCATCCTTGCTGGTGTAGAGCTTCTTGATCGCAGGGATCATTGCGAAGCACCAGCCGCCGTTCTGCATACGTTCGTAGTTCCACGAGCCCTGAAGGAACTGATGACGGAAGCAAACCTTCTTGCGGTCAGCCTTGGTGAGCTGAATCTTGTTCTCTGCCATATGTATCACTCCCCTCCTACTCGTAATCGTTCAGAATGTCGCCGAGCGGGTCGCCGGAGCCACCGCCCATGCCGCCACCCTGCTTGGCCAGATCCTTAAGGCCAAGGTAGATGAGGGCAAGGGAGATGCCGATGAGACCAAGGGCGATCAGCGTGAGCTGAGGGATGGCAGCAAGGACAAAGCCGAGGACGAAGAACGGCCAGGTCTCCTTGGTGGCCATCATGTTGATGACCATGGCGTAACCGACGGAAGCGACCATGCCGCCGCCGACAGCCATGCCGCCGGACAGCCAGTCGGGCATAGCGTTAAGCGCGTTGGTAACGGCCTCGGCCGGGATGACGCACAGAAGCACTGCCGGGATGGCGATACGAAGGCCCTGCATGAGGATGGCAGCGTACTGCCAGCGCTCGATGCCGGAGAAGTCGCCCTTCTCGGCGCAACCGTCCATGGCGTGAGCGATAGCGGTAGCAATGGTACGGCAGATCATGGTCAGGAACAGACCAGCGACCGACAGCGGGACGGCGACGGCGATGGCCGCGGTAACGGCCTTGGCCGAATCAGTGGCGCCGCCGTTGAGGGCGAGCACCATGATGATCGAAGAAGCGACCGAGGCCAGAGCGGCGTCAGGCGCGACAGCGGCGCCGACGTTAGCCCAGCCAAGGGCCATCATCTGGAGCGAACCGCCCAGGAGGATGCCCTCCTGAAGGTGACCGGTTACGAGACCGATAAGCGTGCATGCCACGAGCGGCTGATGGAACTGGAACTCATCCAGAATGCCTTCCATACCGGCAAGCAACGCGACAATCGCAACAAGCAGAATAGTGATTGCAGACATGTATCGGACCCTCCTTTACTATGCTTGAGCGGCCAGTTCGGCCTTAGCTTTCTTCAACATGGCGTCGAGATCCTCGGAGGAATCCGAAGGAACCTTGCGAACCTCGAACTTGACGCCCTTGGCCTTGAGAGCCTCGAGAGTCTTGACGTCGTCATCGCCCATGGCGACGGCGTTGGTGACGACGACCTTGCCCTTGGAGTGAGCCATGGAACCGATGTTGACTTCCTTGATGTCGACGCCGGCCTCGATGGCCTTGAGCAGATCCTGCGGGTTCTCGAAGAGCAGCATGGCCTTGGTGTCACCAAAGCGCGTGTCCTTGACGACCTCGGCCATCTTCTTGATGGGCACGACGTTGGCATGGACTCCCGGAGGGGCAGCCTGCTCGATCATGGTCTTGCGGAGCTCGTCGTGAGCAACGCCGTCGGAAACCACGATGATGCGGTTGGGGTTGATCTGCTTGGTCCACGTGGTGGCCACCTGACCATGAAGCAGACGGGTGTCGATACGGACGTGGGCAATCTTGATGTGCCCGTCGCCGATGACCGTTCCCGGAGGAATGGCGCCTGCAGGAGCAGCGGCGGCCGCAGCCGGCTTCTTCTCCTCGGGCTCCAGAGACTCGGGCTTGACGCGCACGCCAGCCTTAGCCTCAGTCACGAGATGTTTTGCGATCGCATGTGCAGTGTTCTTTGCGTCAAAGCGCTGCGAATATGCCTCGATGAGCATAGGCAGGTTGACACCGGTGACGATAGCCCAGGAATCGTGGCCCTCGATGAGCCCGCTGATCTGGTTGAACGGCGTGCCGCCCCACAGATCAACGAGGAAGAGCACCTGCTCCTGGTCCTCGAAGGAAGCGACTGCTTCCTCGACCTTGGCACGGAAGTCGTCGGGGCCCATGCTCGGCTCGAGCGAGACCACGGCAACAGACGGCTGATCGCCAAAGACCATCGAGCCCGTCTGCTTGATTCCAGCTGCCAAGTCCCCGTGGCTAGCAAGAACAATACTTACCATCACATAACCTCCTTTTTGTCTACGTATTTCCTACACGACATGAAAGGAGTATACCTGTTTGGATTGTGGAATTATAGCTAAATTCGCAAAAGGTTGGATTATTTGTTTAAACGTCTAAGTTTGTTACAAATTGGTTACGTTGCTGGTTTACAGCTCATTGCCTGCTAAAACGTGATTTGCTGATTGTTTTCAAAGACATATAAAGGTGCACCGTTCGTTAAGACCGCTTTTAGGTGAATCCCAATGCGTCTGCGTGCCACCATTTTGTTTAAACAGACATGACTTGACTAACCGAAGCAAATATGTTTAGAACTCTAGCCCATGTAGACATTAGATGTTAGGCGATGTGGAGAGGGTTGGCGGCGTCGACGGCATCGGGGGCGTCGGAGAGGCCGTCAGGAGCAGCGTCTGCCGGGTCCTCGTCGGGGGTCTCGATCTGTTTGATCATGACCTCCTGGCCCTGCAGCAGGTATGTTTCACCGCTGCCGCAATGGGGGCAAGTCTTGCCGTGCTCGACCGTCGCGTAGTCGCGGCCGCACGCCTCGCAATGCGTCACGGCCTCGACAGGCTCCACGATAAGCTCCGCGCCCTGCGTGATAGGCTTTTTATCCGCCGCCCAGCGCCAAGCGTCGAGCAGCAAGTCGGGAACGACGCCCGAGACCTCGCCCAGCAGCAGCGTGACGCTCGAAACGCGACGCACGCCATGAGCGCGCGCCACATTCTCAACATCGCGAATGATGTGATAGACGATTCCGAGCTCGTGCACTTTTAATTCCTTCCGCCGTTCTACCGAACGGCGGTCGGCTTGACGCTGCGCGAGCCCCAGACGGGCGATCTGCCTTTCAATCGTCGGGCATGGGCAAAAGCCCTATGCCCTCCTCTTTCAAGGCACCTCGCCACGCCTGGGACTCGCTCGCTGTCCAACCGCTCTCTGCGCCGTTCTCCTGCTTGTTGCGTTTCTTACTTCTTCCCGAATTTGATCTTGATGGCGCGCTTGAGCGCGTACTTGCCGAGGCTTGGGAGCTTTTGCTCGTATTTGACCATCGTGGAGCACTCGGGGCGGTCGCGATCCAGATGGATGGCGTCGAACGCGCACTTGGTGGTGCACAGGCCACAGCCGATGCACTTGTTGGGGTCGACGATCGAGGCGCCGCAGCCCAGGCAGCGGGCGGTCTCGGCGCGCACCTGCTCCTCGGAAAAGGTCTCAACATACTCGCTAAACGGTGCAGCCTTCTCGCGCTCGCGGTCCACGTGGGCAACCTCGCGGCTCGCGTTGTCGTAGCTCTCGAGCACAACGTCGTCGCGGTCGAGCGAGGTGTAGCGGCGCTGGTTGCGGCCGATGGTGAGCGTGGAGCCCGGCTGCACAAAGCGATGGATGGACACCGCGGCCTCGTGGCCGGCGGCGATGGCGTCGATGGCAAAGCTGGGGCCGGTGTAGACGTCGCCGCCCACAAAGATGTCGGGCTCGGCAGTCTGATAGGTCTGGGGATCGGCAAGGGCACCCTGGCCGCGGCCGAGCTCCACTTTGGAGCCAGCCAGCAGGTCGCCCCACACAATGGACTGGCCAATCGACATGACGACACGGTCGGCATCGACACGGCGCAGGTCGTTCTCGTCGTACTCGGGCGCAAAACGGCCCTCGTCGTCAAAGACACGCGTGCAGCGCTTGAAGGTGATACCGCAGACACGACCGGCCTCGTCCAAGTGAATCTCCTTGGGGCCCCAGCCGCAGCTGATGTGCGCGCCGTCCTCAACGGCCTCGCGACGCTCCTCCTCGCTGGCGGGCATCTGAGCCTCGCTCTCCAGGCAGAACATCTCAACATGCTCAGAGCCCAGACGGCAGGCGTTGCGGGCAACGTCGATAGCCACGTTGCCGCCGCCCACCACAATGGTGCGGCCGGGCAACGCGTCGATCTTGCCACTGTTGACCTCGCGAAGGAAGTCGACGGCTACGGTCACGTCCTCGGCATCCTCGCCCGGAATGCCGGCAAGGCGGCCGCCCTGGCAGCCAATGGCAACGTAGAAGGCCTTAAAGCCCTGCGCGCGCAGCTCGTCGAGCGTCACGTCGCGACCGACTTCCACGCCATAGCGGAACTCGGCACCCATCAGGCGAATGACCTCGACCTCGGCCTCGATAACATCCTTCTGCAGCTTAAAGCTGGGAATGCCGTAGGTAAGCATGCCGCCCGGGTGCTCGTTCTTCTCGAACACGACGGGCCTGTAGCCCTTCTCGGCCAGATAAAAGGCGCAGGACAGACCGGCCGGACCGGCGCCGATGATGGCGATCTTCTGGTCGAAGCCGCCGGCACGCGTCGGGGTCACCACAGGTGGGACATAGCGGGTCGCGGCATCCAGATCGCGCTGGGCGATGAACTTCTTGACCTCGTCGATGGCCACGGCGGCGTCCACACGGCCGCGGGTGCAGGCATCCTCACAGCGGCGGTTGCACACACGGCCGCAGATAGCGGGCAGCGGGTTCTCGCGCTTAATGAGTGCTAGGGCCTCGTCATAGCGACCCTGCGCCGCGAGCTTCAAATAGCCCTGAACGGCAACGTGCGCGGGGCAGGCCGTCTTGCAGGGAGCGGTGCCGGACTCGTGCGTCTCGATGCGGTTGTCGTTGCGGTAGTTGGGCGACCACTTGGTGTGGTCCCACTTGGTGGCATCGGGCAGCTCCTGGCGCGGATACTCGGGCACCTGTCCACCGGCCTTTTTGCTACAGAGCTTCTGGCCCAGTTTGGCGGCGCCGGCCGGACACACCTCAACGCAGCGACCGCAGGCCACGCACTTGTCCTTCTCGACCTTGGCGACATAGGCCGAGCGCGACAGGTTGGGCGTGTTGAACAGCTGCGAGGTGCGCAGGGCGTAGCACACGTTGACGTTGCAGTTGCAGATGGCGAAGATCTTGTTCTCGCCGTCGATGTTGGTGATCTGGTGCACAAAGCCGTTGTCCTCGGCCTGGCGCAGGATGTCGTAGACCTCGTCGCGGGTCACGTAATGGCCACGATCGGTCTCGACCACGTAGTCGGCCATATCGCCCACGGCGATGCACCAATCGGCCGGGTCGTCGGCGCAGCCCTCACCCATCACGCGACGGCTCGCGCGGCAGCTGCAGGTGCTGGCGGCATACTTACCCTCGTATTTGTCGAGCCAGTGCTCGATATGCTCAATAGGCACCGACGTGCTCGCGGCATCGATAGCCTTCTCGACCGGAATGACATGCATGCCGATGCCGGCACCACCGGGCGGCACCATCGGCGTGGCCTTGGACAGCGGTCCCTTGGACGCCTGCTCAAAGAACTTGGCATAGACCGGGTGCTCCTCGAGCTGGCTCACGCGCATGTTGAGGAACTCGGCGGAACCCGGCACCAGCATGGGCAACACCCATTGCTTGGCGCGCTCGGGGTTTTCCCAGTTGTACTCGAGCAGGCCCGTGTAGCTCATATCGTCGAGCATCTTCTCGATATCAGCCTCGGGCATGCCGGTGAGCTTGACCATCTCGGGCAGCGTGTAGGGACGGCGCATCTTCATCTTGCAGAGCACTTCGGCCTGCTCGTCGGTTGCGGCCTCGGCAAACGACCAGTACTCGTAGCCCAGCAGCTCGTCGCGATGCAGCAGACGGTTGGTGCAGTGCTCACACAGTTTGACGATTGCCTCGCGCGGATGCTCCGGCAGCGGCGGCACGAACTCCGAACCGATGTCGGGCTCGGTGTAGCTAATTCCCGGTCCGTTGAGAATCATGGTTGTCCCTTCTCTTGCCACAGCCCGGCGAGACCGCGGCGCCCCTCTTTTTTGCAGGCCGGGCATGCCCCATGCCGTTCACCCGCCATTGTTGACATTGTGTCAAAAATAGTATTGACGAACCGTCAACAATATTCAAGACTGTTAGGCGAACGGTCAGGCAAAAGAGGATGAAAGGCGGCAAAACATGAGCAACAACACAGCAGATACCTCTGTGGTCGATGCCGTCCCCGCATCCGATAGCGCGGCAAAGCGCTTGACGGGCGACGAACGCCGTCGCGAGATCCTCGATGCCGTGCGTACCGTAAGCTCCGAGCTGGGCGTGTCCCACCTATCGGTATCGGCCGTGACCAAGCGAGCCGGCTGCACGCGCTCGCTGTTCTACCACTACTTTGCCGATATGGACGCCGCCGTCACCGCTGTTATGGACGAGGCGATCGACGGCTTTATCTCCGAACTCGAGCAGTGGAATGCCAACCGCACCGTCGGTGATATCGAGGGCGCGCTCGACACCGTCGCGCCGCTCTTTAAGCGCCTGGTCGCCAGCGGCCACGAGCTGCCGAGTACGCTCACCTCAAGCAGCGGCGCGCTCTACGGCGGCTTTTTGCACAACGTGGTCCAGCGCGTGGCGCAGTATATCTGCGACACCACCGTGGTGGATTTTGTCGCCCATCATGAGCTACGCATCGACCATGTCTACGAGACGTTCTACACCCTCATCATGGGTCTTTTGATGTATATCCGCACGCACCCCGATGTGCCCGACGAGACGGTCAAGGAAATCATCGCCTCGACACTCCACATCGAGGGCTATACCGCCAAGTATCCGGAGCGCAAGCCCCAGAACTGACGACATTTGGCCAAACTGTCCGCGATCAGAAGAGGGGCCGCGGGCGTGTGAAAGGAGAGCAGCATGTTGTTCGATGTTTGGGGTAGCGATACCCTTATCCACTGGGCCGGCTGGGCCATGGTCTTTATTGGCCTGATCGTGCTCAACGAGGTCGGCCGCCGCACCAAGCTGGGCGCGGCAATTATCTTTGGCGTGGCTCCGCTGGCCATGACCATCTACTGTGTCGCCATCGCCGTCGGTGTTTCGCAGGGTGCCGAGTGGGCGCTCACCAACCCCACCCATGTGTACCAGAACAGCTGGTTCCACTACGCCAAGGTATACGCGGCGCTGGCCGGTTGCTGGGGCTTCATTGCCATTAAGTACCAGTGGGGAAAGATCGGCAAGGCGCATTGGTTCCGCGCGTGGCCGTTTGTGATCGTCGCCATCAACATCATGATCGCCGTCGTGTCCGACTTCGAGAGCGCCTATCACTTCTTTGTCCTGGGCGAGTCCACCTGGGTCACCTCCGAAGGTGCTACGCAGCTGGCCGGCTGGAACAACGTGTTCAACGGCATCGCCGGTATCATCAACATCTTCTGCATGACCGGTTGGTGGAGCGTCTACGCCTCCGAGGATCAGACCGACATGCTGTGCCCCGATATGACCTGGGTCTACATCATCGCCTACGATATCTGGAACTTCTGCTACACCTACAACTGCCTGCCCACCCACTCCTGGTTCTGCGGCTTTGCGCTGCTGCTGGCGCCCACCGTCGCCGCCTTTATCTGGAACAAGGGCGGCTGGATCCAGAACCGCGCCTTTACGCTGGCTATTTGGTGCATGTTTGCCCAGGTATTCCCCTACTTCCAGGAGGAGTCCATCTTTGTGACCCACTCCACGCTCGACCCCGGCGCCGCTACCGCGGTCTCGATCGCCGCACTGGTCGCCAACGTCGCCGCGATCATCTACATCGCCTACCGCGCCAAGAAGCTCGGCCGCAATCCCTACAAGCAGGATGTCTTTGAGGGCACCAGCGATTGGGAGAAGGCTACCGCTCGCCGCGCCAAGGTGGATTACGCACACGCCGAGTAACGCGCCCGGCGCAGACATCGCTTGAGCACGAAGCAGCATAGCCGGCTCCGCGCAACTCAACGCATTGTAGAGCCCCCGGAATGTGATTCGTTCGCGTTCCGGGGGCCTTTTGCCGCCGCGAGGATGCGGCCGAACGATGCGCTCAGGTTAAATCGGATCTTATATTTCGCACGCGCTTTATATGGCTCCATTTTTGGGTACAGTGTTGTCCCGATATTGAGCTTGGGGGATGTATGAATGATGAGACGATGGGCCAAGAGGATGCGGCCCAAGATGCAGAAGCTTGCGCTGAGGCCTTGGAGAGCTTAGACCGGATTTCACTCGATGAGATTGCGTTTGACGATTCGGGCGTTGATGTGCAGGATGAGCCGGAAACCGAGGCGCAATCCGATAATCAGGATGCAGGCGACGTTGAGCCTGCCGAGGATGAGGCAGATCACGAAGGCACCGAAAGCGAGGCCGGCAACCAGCCCGAATCCGACACGGGCGAGGAAACCGTCTTGCTCGACAGCTTGCCGGCCGAGGATTCGCTGACTCGCGAGCTTCCTGGCCTGGGTTCCGCACCAGCCGTGGACGAGACCATCGCCATGGGCGATATACCCCTGCCGTCCGTTCCCTCGGCACGCGAGGCCGAGGTCCGCCATCGCAAGATGTCGCCCAAGCGCCGCAATCTGATGGTCGCCGGTGTCGTGGCCGTCGCGCTCGTCGCCGGCGGTGCAGGCTATGCTGCCTGGAACGGATATCAGCAAGAGCAGGCTGCCGCTGTCGCCGCCAATGCCCACACGATGATGTCGGTGCAGATTGGCATGCATGCCGCGGGCCTCGACTGTTCCACTGGCTCCAAGATTCCCGTACAGGTGAGCGGTCAGGATTCTGACGGCTCCTCCGTGAGCGAAACGCTCTATGTTGACGAGCACGGCCGCGGCATCAAACTGCTGCCCGGCGATTACACGCTCTCCATCGCTGCCTCCCCCATCGCGGCCGACGGCACCATCTATACCGTCCCGACCACCAAGACGCAGGTCACCGTTAAGAGCGATGGACAGGATTTAAGTGCCCAGGCCACCTTTAAGCTCAAGGTGCCTTCGGCCGACACGGTGACTGACGACCAGATCGATGCCGCCGCCAAGTATGCCGAGGAGGGCGGTGCGAGCTCCGCCGCGGCTGCCAAAGTGCTCCAGCAGGCAGCAACCGCGCGGCGCGACGCCGCCGTCAATGCCGTGAGCGCGCAAAAGGCACAGGCGTCCCGTGATGCTGACGCTCGCCACAAGGCAACCGACCTCTACCAGCTCGATATTCCCGTCGAGTGGTACGGCAAGGTCGCAACTTGGCAAAACGGAAGCACGCTATGCATCTATCTGGGCGACGACGCCAATACGCCGCTCGTGACGCTCGTCGCGGTGCGCGAGGGCGAGAGCTTTACGCCCGATGAAGGCGATACGGTTTTGGGTGCGGCCAATCTAGGCAACGGTTATACCGTCTACGCCAGCGGCCCCGTCTATCCGTACGTGGTGCCCCAGACCATCAACGGGCGGACGCAGAATCCCGTGTCGACCTACCCCATGGATACGGCCATTGAGCTTGTCGAGCTGACGACCGGCAACCGCTATACGTATAGCCAGATCAAGAACGACCTGGTGGGTAAAGACGGCAAGGCCGATGGTGCCACTAAGCTCGAAACCGACTACCTCGCGCAGATCCTGCTGCCGAGTATCAAAGCCCAGGACTAGCCTGGCGCAGCAAGGTGCTCCCCAACCGTGATGAAGGAGCCAGGAGGTCCTGACCCCACAGGCCCATAGATGATTAGGCAAGGAGCCACTTCCATGCGGGCATAACGTGTACCACACCGTGCTCGCATGGAATATCGGTCTGTTCATCCATGGTAACGATTGCCGACTCGCCAAGATCAAACTGGGCCATCGAGGCATCAAGCGCGGCGATTTCGCGCTCGCGCGTTTTCTCACTTGCCATATCCGCACTCACCTGAATCAGGCTATAAGCCCGCATGAGAAGCGCATCCCCAGCCACAAAGTCCACCTCATGGCTTTTGCTCTTCTCTTTGATTAGCAGGCGGCAGACCGAGCCGGTCCTCACCGCGGGAGTCCTTCTTCTTAGCGCATTGAACACTGCGGTCTCGAGCCTCTGGCCCTGGTCCAATGCCGATGCGGGAGAGAATGCTCCAAACATCGCAGGGTCGACAGCGTAGACCTTAGACGCAGACCGCATGTTATTTGCCAGTGAACGCGTGAACTCCGGCACAGAAAATAACAGGTAGGCGTCCTCATAATACTCAAGTAAGTCGCTGAGCGAATTACGACTGACGGGTATCTGTCTGCTCTTGAACTCGTTGTACACTTTGTTCACTGACAGCTCTCGTCCCGAAGATGCCATACACCGCGTCAAGAACAGCGATGCCAGGCGAGGGTTCTTGACGTCGTAACGTTCAACGACGTCCATGGCGACCGTTCGCGAAGCATATTCCTGTAGCAGCTGAATCGCGTCTGCAGGCGTCTGCTCAAGTGTCGCGATGAATCCCCCTCGTTCAAGATACCCGATCAGATGATGTCGAAGCAGCGCTGCATCGCTCGGGGAAAAGGTCGCATCTGACTCGAGAACGCTCCCCGTCTTATATCGAACGTATTCCGAAAAACTCAACGGAAAAAGCTCTCGCACAAGAGAACGACCCCTGAACTCGCTCTTAAGTTCTGAGGACAGCATCTTAGAAGAAGATCCCGTCACATAGACGGTCGCTTTCTCCGTATCGACTACACGCCGCAGAAACGCACCCCATTCGGGAATTTCCTGGATCTCGTCAAAGAAAATGTAAGCGCCCTCGGTTCGAGCAACAGGATACAGCGCATAGAACGTGTCGAGCACGTCCGCCAGCAGCGATGGCTCATACGGGCGCAAGCGCTCATCCTCAAAATTGAAGTAAAGCATCCGGTCAAGCTCGACGCCCCGGCTCTGAAGCCGCCGCATCTCCTGATACAGGCGATACGTCTTTCCACAACGGCGGGCCCCCACAATCACATTTACGATGTTGTCGCGCTTTGGCTCCTGTGGGTTTCCTAGATCAAGGTCTCGCTCAAAGACCTGCGGAACCCCCTGCTGTTCAAAGTCCTTTATTTTCTGGGCGATCAAGTCGTTGAATGCCATGATTCTCCAATCTTGCTCTCTAGCTAATCAAAATTATAGCGATTCTTGATTAATTAGAGATCAAGATTATGTCTGACTTGATTAACACTTAAGCAAGTTTTTTCACTATTACTGCTCGAAGGATGCCGAGTGGCTGAGAGGGCAACCAAGCTCGAATGCGACTCCCTGGACAGTCGATTTGGGACGGGACTTTTTTGACTACCCCGTCCCAGGAAATCATCGCCAAATTAGCTACTTGATGCAACTAGCGCCAGGGGTCGGCTTCGAACAGCGGCTCGCGCTCGGGGCGGCGATCGCTGTAGGGATCGTAACCGTCATCGTCCTCGTTCTCGGCACGGATATAGGGGTCGCGCGGCTTGGGCGCCGGCTTAGGCGCAGGTTTGGATGCGGCGGGCGCGGCATCGATCGCCGGCGCATTCGTCTTGTTCTTGTCTATCATCTGCATATCTCCTTGCCATGCAATCGTGTTCAACATCATCGATTGTCGCACGAAAAAGGGCGGCGGACCCAATTTGATCCGCCGCCCTTGGCGTTTAGAGACGGCTAGCAGGTTTTAAGGCATGGCCCAAAATCTACTTGGCGTCGGGGACCTCGTAGGTGGCCGCCGGCGTGTTGTCGCACACGACGGTAAAGCCGCCGTCCTTGTCGGCATCGACCGTCACCTGATCGCCCTCGCGCACCGTGCCGTCGATGATAGCGGCGGCGATGGCGTCCACGACCTCGCGCTGGACCAGGCGCTTGAGCGGACGGGCGCCAAAGACCGGGTCCAGGCCGCCCACGGCGAGCATCTGCTTGGCCGCCGGAGTGATGGCAAGCGTCATGCGCTCCTTGGCCAGACGCGCGCGGACGTCGGCAAGCTGGATGTCGACGATCTTCTCGATCTGCGCCATGCCGAGCGGATGGAACACCACGATATCGTCGATACGGTTGAGGAACTCGGGGCGGAAGGTCTGAGCCATGGCAGCGTCGACCTGATGGCGCATCTCCTCCTCGTCCTTGCCGGAAAGCTCGGCGATGGCCTTGGAGCCCACGTTAGACGTCATGATGATGATCGTGTTCTTGAAGGACACCTGGCGACCTTGGCCATCGGTCAGACGGCCGTCGTCGAGCACCTGCAGCAGCACGTTGAAGACATCCGGATGGGCCTTCTCCATCTCGTCGAGCAAGATCACGGAGTACGGACGACGGCGCACGGCCTCGGTGAGCTGGCCGCCCTCGTCGTAACCCACGTATCCCGGGGGCGCACCGATCAGACGCTGGACGCTGAACTTCTCCATGTACTCGGACATGTCAATACGCACGAGCGCGCGCTCGTCGTCGAACAGGCACTCGGCAAGCGCCTTGGCGAGCTCGGTCTTGCCCACGCCGGTGGGGCCCAGGAAGAAGAAGCTGCCGATGGGCTTGTCCGGATCGGAGAGACCCGCACGGCTGCGGCGCACGGCCGCGGCCACGGCGGAGACCGCCTCGTCCTGGCCGATGACGCGCTTATGCAGCTCGCCCTCCAGGCCCTTCAACTTGTCGAGCTCGCCCTGCATCATCTTGGAGACGGGCACGCCGGTCCAGGCGCTCACGACCTCGGCGATCTCATCGGAGGTCACCTGCTCGTTGAGACCCTCGCCGTCCTGCTGCTTTTGTGCCTCGAGCGCAGCCTCGGAATCCTGAATCTGCTGCTGCAGACCCGGAATCACGGAGTAGCGCAGCTCGGACGCACGGCCCAGGTCGCCGTTGCGCGTCGCGCGCTCCTCTTCGCTCCTGGCCTCGTCGAGCTGACCCTTAAGCTCCTGCACGTGGTCGATGACGTTCTTCTGGTTGAGCCAGCCGGCCTTTTGCACGTTGAGCTTTTCCTGGACCTCGGCGATCTCTTGGCGCAGGGCCTCCAGACGCTCCTTGGAGGCGTCGTCGGTCTCCTTCATGAGCGCCTGCTCTTCGATCTGCAGTTGGGTGAGCTGACGCGTGGTGGCGTCAATCTCGACCGGCATGCTGTCGAGCTCCATGCGCAGGCGACTTGCGGCCTCATCGACCAGGTCGATGGCCTTGTCGGGCAGGAAGCGGTCGGCGATATAGCGATCGGAGAGGTCGGCGGCAGCCACGAGCGCGCTATCGGTGATGTGTACGCCGTGGAAGATCTCGTACTTCTCCTTGAGGCCACGCAGAATCGAGATGGTGTCCTCGACGGTAGGCTCGCTGACCATCACGGTCTGGAAACGACGGGCGAGTGCCGCGTCCTTCTCGATGTACTTGCGGTATTCATCGAGCGTGGTCGCGCCGATCGCGTGCAAGTCGCCACGGGCAAGCGCCGGCTTCAGGATGTTGCCGGCATCCATGGAACCCTCGGTGGCACCCGCGCCCACGATGGTGTGGAGCTCATCGATGAACAGGATGACCTTGCCCTCGGATTTTTGCACTTCCTTGAGCACAGCCTTCAAGCGGTCCTCGAACTCGCCGCGGTACTTGGCACCGGCGACCAGTGCACTCATGTCGAGCTCGATGAGGTCGCGGTCGCGCAGGGTGCTCGGCACGTCGCCGGCCACGATACGCTGGGCGATGCCCTCGACGATAGCCGTTTTACCGACGCCCGGCTCACCGATGAGCACGGGGTTGTTCTTGGTGCGACGGGACAGGACCTGAATGGTACGACGGATCTCGTCGGTACGGCCGATGACCGGGTCGAGCTTGCCGGCGCGGGCGAGGTCGCAGATGTTGCGTCCGTACTGCTCCAGCGCCTCAAACTGGGTCTTGTCCTCGGCAGACGTCACGCGGTCATCGCCACGCAGCTCCTCGTAGACCTGCTCGATGCGCTCCTTGGTCACGCCGGCATCGCGCAGCACACGGCCCGCCTCGCCCTTGTCCTCGGCAAGCGCCATCAGCAGATGCTCGGTCACCACAAAGCTGTCGCCCATCTTGGTGGCCTTCTTCTCGGCCTTCTCGATGACGCGGACGAGCTCGTTGGAAAGACCCATCTGCTGGCCCTCGCCCGAAACCTTGGGCGCGTGGTCAATGGCATCCTGCGTGGAGCGTGCAAGCTGAGCCGGGTCGGCGCCGATACGCTCGATGATCACGGAGATATTGCGCTCGCCGGCACCGAGCAGGGCAGACAGCAGGTGAATCGGCTCCACCGCGCCGGCCTGCGCGTCGGCAGCCGTGCTCATGGCGGTCTGCAGCGCCTCGCGCGACGTCATTGCTAGCTTATCGATTCTCATGGAATCACCTCTCTTGGGGTGGCCGCCCTACGGGGCGGCTTCACGTTGTTCGAGAAGTATTGTTGCCAGCTTTGTACAATCTTATACACAAATCTAAGTCTCTATATATAAGATTTTCTGAGTGATTGATGGATAGGGTACTGAGATATCAGCCCGCCGCTGCCCAGACGCACTACCGTCTCGATCTGTAACATCTAGCAGCCATTTTTGATCCTAGATGTTACAGATCGAGAGAAAATGACCAGCGGCAACCGTTTGTCTCAATCTGTAACATCTAGTCGGCAAATAGGGCTCTATCTGTTACAAATCGAGACGAACAGAAAACACCCGGATCAAAAATCTAAATCTGTAACACCAAGCCCACTTTTAGCGGCCAAGATGTTACAAGTCGAGACAGACCGAAAACCACCACAAAGAGGACAGGCACCTTTGTGGTGGTCGCGGTCTCTACTCCTTCGCCGAACCCGTACTTCCCGATTCGACGGTCCAGGGCATCTCATCCTCGAACAGCCATGTACGGGCAGACCCACTATCGCGTGCAGTCTGCGGGTCAGGCAAGCAGGTCTGTTTATAGGCATCTTGGATACACTGACCCATAAAATCGTTGAGCTCGGTCTGGTCGCCCTCCATGACATAGGCGACATCGCCGTCCATGATGTAGATGCCCGGACCCTCATTGCCCTCGTAGCCCGGATCGTACGAGACATCACATAACTTGGCGCCGTTTGCAGTGTCCAGCTCGATGGAAGAGTGGCATCCGCCAACCATGTCGTTCGCTTTTGCCCGATAGGACGCATATCCGTACCAACGCTTAAATGTTTTGCCCTTGAGTAGCTCGGACGCCCTATCGATCAGGCTTGTATCCGTGGTATAGCGCATGGCCCCAAGCTGAATACGCGGATAATTGCTAATACCCAGCACAGCCGGCTGCTCATCAAAATCAACGGTAATGGCCTCGGGCTTGTCGTCGCCGGTCAGAAGTTCGACAGATTGAGTCACAGGCTTGACCACCGGCTCCGTCACCGCAGCAGGTAGAAATGCCATACCGACAGCGCCCGCGCCAACCACAGCGATCGCAAGCGCCAAGACAATCAATCCAATACGGGCAGAACGGCTCACGGCAAAACACCCCACAATGCAAACCTTCGCCACCTGCACTAATGATACCGCCAGCTAACACTATTACCAAAAGAAGCCGCGCGCTCCCCACCACCACAAAGGGGACAGGCACCTTTGTGGTGGTTTTCGACGCTAACGGTCGACCATCTCACGCCATGAGATTAAACTTGAATTGTTCTCTGAACATATCCATTTCTGCCTATCCTCAACAGCTCTTTGTCTCGAGGAGCGCATATGAAGCCGTCTCATTCCACCGGTCGCAACGTCATCGCCATTCTCGCCATACCCATCGTGATGCTCTTCCTTATCGTCATCACGCCCTTTTCTTTTGGTATCGCCTCGCCCTTCGATCTTTGCGGGATGATCGACGCCGGCTCGCGTGCCACCTCGCTCTCCTTTGTCTGCCGTGGCGTGTTCTACGAATATGCAATTCCCACCGGAAGTTGGCAGTCCAAGTTACCGTTGCTCGGCAAGGTCGACGGATGCTCTCCTTATTTCTGCCTCGAACCTCAGACAATGAATTATCTGATCGACGACCAGCCCCTTGACTCCATCACCCTCGCCTACGACTACGCACCAAACACCGATGAGCGCCACATGAACCAAGTCCTCGACAAGATGCTTGGACAGTGCGGGCTCACCGAGGAGGTCGGTCGAACCATCTATAGCAACCAGAAATTAAAGCGAACAGAACTCCGCCGTGTCGGAAAAATCAAAGGGCGAAACGGGGCCGCCTACTGGGATGCCTGGGCAACACGCGACAAGGGCGAATTCGGACACAGCACCTATATGGTCACTGTCTACACCAAAGACGGAAGTAAGGACAATGTTGACGATTTCGCGTCATCCAAACTCGGCATCCCCAAAACAACCAAGCCCGCCAGCCCAGATGAAATCCTGTAGAGACGCTCATTAGAATGTCGTTCAACGAGCACGGCAACATCGAGCTCGCCCCCCACCACCACAAAGGTGCCTGTCCCCATTGTGGTGGTCCAACAAAGAAGCCGCGCCAATAAAAAGAGGCGGCATCAAGCAGGTCTATTTATTAGCGTCCCTCAAGACCCAATGAGAACGTCGCGGTAGCCCCGGACACACCTTTCCCTCGGGCGACCCTCGCGAAGCGCGTGAGCACGAGGGAAAGGTGTGTCCGGGGCGTACAGCAGAGTTACTCGGCAGCGGCCTTGAACTTGTTGTAGTTGATCAGGCAGCCGGCCTTGACGATGGCACGCTCCTCGGCCGTCATATCGGCAATGTAAAGCTCAATCTGCTCGACCGTGCCGTCGGCGCGCACCACGTAGGCGGCGATGTCCTTCAGGTCGCCATCGAGCGCGGCACGGATACCCGGCACAAAGACGTAGTCGCCCACCTCAAAGTTGGGCTCGGCCTCCATCTGGAAGGGCACCATGCCCCAGTTCATCACGTTAGAGCGATAGCGCTTGGTGGCGTACTCGTGGACGATGTTGGCCAGACCGCCGATCACGCGCTGGCAGCTCGCAGCCTGCTCGCGGGCGGAACCGTCACCGGGCTTCTTGGCATAGAGCATGGAGCCGTACTCGGTCGCCTTGGCGTCGGCAGCGACACCCGCGCCGGCCAGCGCCTCAAACACGCCGGCAAGCTCGGCATCGAGTGCCGCCAGGTCGCCTGCTGCCTCGCCGGCAACGCGGCGCTTTTCCACCACGTCAACCTCCTTGGAGCGGCCCACGTAGGCCGGGTCGCGGCGGCTGAGCGTAAACTCGGCCAGACCCAACGGGTTGGAGCGGAAGGAACTCGTCTCGCCCGAGGGAATGAGCTCGTCGGTCGTAGTGACCGGGTCCATGATCTTGGAGCACACCTTGAGCAGGATGTCGTCGCCGAGGGGCTCCATCGCAGGCCACGGCTTGATGTTGGGACCCTCGACCAGCTCGTCGGCAGGCTCCGCCTTGCCAAAGCCCCAGTACACGCGCTTTTTGTACGGCGCATCGTCAAAGGTGTACTCGCAGGCCTCGTCCCAAGTCTCCTCGGGCAGGTCGGTCGCCGGCGTCAGGATGCCGCCGTTGGCAGCCGTCGCCGCAATGGAGCGGGCGTCCATCAGGGCCACGGCGCTCAGCTGGCCATTACCCGGCTTGGAACCCTCGCGGTTGGGGAAGTTGCGCGTGGTGTGGCGGATCGAAAGGCCGTTGTTGGCGGGCGTGTCGCCGGCGCCAAAGCACGGACCGCAGAACGCCGTGCGCACGATCGCACCGGCCTCCATGAGGTCGTAGATATAGCCACGGCGTGTAAGCTCGAGCGCCACGGGCTGGCTTGTGGGATAGACCGACAGCGAGAACTCGCCGCAGCCGGTGTTAGCGCCCTTGAGCACGCGGGCAGCCTGGACCACGGAGTCGTAGTTGCCGCCCGAGCAGCCGGCGATAACGCCCTGCTGCACATGCAGCTTGCCGTCGACGATCTTGTCGAGCAGGCTAAAGTGCGTCTTGCCCTCGCCGATCTTGGCGGCCTCGAGTTCCACCTCGTGCAGGATGTCCTCGAGATTCTCGTTGAGCTCGTCAATCTCGAAGCCGTTGGAAGGATGGAACGGCAGCGCGATCATGGGCTTGATGCTCGACAGATCGACCTCGACGCAGCCGTCGTAGTAGGCGACATCGGCGGGCTTGAGCTCGCGGTAGTCGTCGCCGCGGCCGTGCATGGTCAAAAACGCGTGTGTGTCCTCGTCGGTAGCCCAGATGCTCGACAGGCAGGTGGTCTCGGTGGTCATGACATCGACGCCGTTGCGGTAGTCAGTCGTCATGCTCGCGATGCCGGGACCCACAAACTCCATGACCTTGTTCTTAACGTAGCCCTTGGCAAAGACGGCGCGGATGATGGCGAGCGCCACATCGTGCGGGCCGACGCCGGGGCGCGGGGCGCCCGTGAGGTAGATGGCGACGACGCCGGGATAGGCAACGTCGTAGGTGTCGCGCAGCAGCTGCTTTGCCAGCTCGCCTCCGCCCTCGCCCACGGCCATGGTGCCCAGGGCGCCATAGCGGGTGTGCGAGTCGGAACCAAGAATCATCTTGCCGCAACCGGCGAAGTTCTCGCGCATAAAGGAGTGGATGACGGCGATGTGCGGCGGGACGAAGATGCCGCCGTACTTCTTGGCCGCGGAAAGGCCAAAGACGTGGTCGTCCTCGTTGATGGTACCGCCCACAGCACACAGCGAGTTATGGCAGTTGGTGAGCACGTAGGGCAGCGGGAACTGCTCCATGCCCGAGGCGCGCGCCGTCTGGATGATGCCGACAAAGGTGATGTCGTGGCTCGCCATGGCGTCGAAGCGAATCTTGAGTGCCTCGGGATCTCCGGACGTATTGTGTGCCTGGAGGATCGAATACGCGATGGTGCCGCGCTTGGCATCCGCGGGCGTCTGCGTAATACCGCGCTCGGCGGCCTCGGCCGCAGGCACAACCTCGCTGCCGCCGCGCAGATAGATGCCGTCCTCGTACAGCTTGACCATACTGTCTCCCACTCTGCCCAAAAGATTTGGGCGCATAGCATACATTCGTTTAATATCGTGCCATAGAACGGTTGCGAGTGGGTTACGAATCTGCACGTTCACTTTATCTCGGTAAAGTAAAGGACGAGCCCGGTGTGGGCCGGCAAAATGATCCCTTGGGGACGGAGGAAAACGGATCACTGGGTCAGGCCGACCCCCTCAGTGATCCGTTTTCCTCCGTCCCCAAGGGATCATGAAGTTGAATGCCAGATTGCCCGAATGCATCCCGCGTAACTACAAATCGGTTCCCGCGCCCAGCAGCTTGCGCATGACCTGTTCGGGGTTAACTGAGCCGTCGCGCGGGGCCAGGGCGGTGATCTTCTTTTGCATCTTGTACTCGTGCAGCTCGTCCTCGAGCTGGCGTACGCGGGCGCGGAGCTTCTCGTTCTCGCGTTCGCGCTCCTCGGCACGCTCCTTCATATCGAGGATGCGCACCACGCCGGCGAGGTTGATGCCCTCGTCGGTCAGTTGGTTGATGAGCTCCAGGCGCTCGATATCGGCACGCGAATACAGACGCGTGTTGCCGCCCGAGCGCTGGGGATTCACCAAGCCTTTGGACTCGTAGACGCGCAGAGTCTGCGGGTGCATGCCGGTCAGCTCGGCCGCCACGCTGATCATGTACAGCGGTTTGTTCCTATTGTCCTCGGCCATGCTACCTGACCCCTTTCCGTCTCGTTATCGTCCATCATAAGCCCGTGGGCGCGGGCGTGCGCCGCGACCGCCCTAGTACGTCGCCTTGTAACGGTTGACCTTCTCGCGATAGTCGCGTGTGTCGGTCTCGCGCAGCTTGGTCATGGCATCGCGCTCGTCATCGGATAGGTTCGTGGGGACCTGCACCTTGATCTCGACGAGCAGCGCGCCTGTGCGGCCACGGTGCTTAACGTCGGGCGCCCCCATTTCCTTAAAGCGGAACTTCTTGCCCGTCTGGGTACCCGCGGGCACCTTCAGACGAACCGTCGCACCGCCGGGCGTCGGCACGTCCACCGTGCAGCCGAGCGCCGCCTCGTAGACCGAGACCGGTACCTCCATGGTCACGTCGGCACCTTTGCGCTTAAACAGCGGGTGCTCCTCCACATGCGTGGTCACGACCAGGTCGCCGCGCTCGCCACCCGCAACGCCATACTCGCCGCGACGCTTGTAGCGCAGCTTGCCGCCGTCGACCGCACCCGCAGGCACCGAGACCGTAATGGTCTGCTGCTCACCTGTCGAGGGAATGCGATAGGTGACCTTGTGCGTCACACCGCGAAACGCGTCCTCGGCCGTCACATCGACGGTCAGCGACAGGTCGCCGCCCTTGCGAGCACGGCTGCGGCCAGCGCCGGCACCGGCAGCGCCCGCAGCCCCGGCAAAGCCCGAGCCCCAATCGCTGCCCCAGGCGCCGTTGCCGCTAAAGATGCTGTCGAAGATGTCGCCCCAGCCGCTGGCACCCGCGCCGGCACCGTAGCCGCCGCCATACGCGCCGCCCGCGCCCGGCATACCGCCAAACATGAGCATCTGGTCGTACTCTTTGCGCTTCTTCTCGTCCGAAAGCGTCTCATAGGCCTCGCTGATCTCCTTAAACTTGGCCTCGTCGCCGCCGGCATCGGGGTGATATTTTTGCGCGAGCTTGCGAAACGCGCTCTTGATCTCTTTGTCGGAGGCGCTCTTGGATACGCCCAGGATGTCATAGAAGGTTTTGCCTGCAGCCATCGTAGCTCCTCTCCTGTTACGTCCGCCGCCCATGCAGACGACGGTTCATGCTTTCATATGGCACTAGGCCAGAAAGGGCCCCGGGTGTTGCCCCGGGGCCCTTCTCAATTACTCCTCGGTGCTCTCGGCCGTATCGGCCGTAGCATCCTCGGGCGCCGCTTCGGGCTCCGGTGCGGGGCGCTTCTCGCCACCGTAGGTCACCGTCACCATCGCGGAACGCAGGATGCGATCCGCCATGCGGTAGCCCTTCTGGTACACATCGTTGACGGTCTCGTCGTACTGCGACGCGTCCTCGACGCGACCCACGGCCTGGTGCTCGAGCGGATCGAACGCCTCGCCCTTGGGGTCGATTGGCTCAACGCCCTCGTGCGCGAACACGTCGAGCAGCTTGGCATGTACCGCGTCAACGCCATCGACGAACTGCTTAAAGTCGTCGGAAAGCTCTTGACTGCGGGCATGGTCAATCGCGCGCTCGATATCGTCGATCACCGGCAACAGCGCGGTGACAAGCTTCTCGGTCGCGCGCTCGCGCTCGGCGATACGCTCATTGGCGGTGCGGCGACGGAAGTTCTCCCAGTCGGCCTGCAGACGGGCGGTGCGCTCGGTGGCGTCCTTTGCCTTGTCCTCTGCGGCCTTCTGAGCCTCTGCCGCAGCATCGAGCTCGCTGCGCACGTCGGCGAGCTCCTTTTGGGCCTGCTCGAACTTGAGCTTAAAGTCGTTGTCGGCGGCTTCCTCACCGGCGCGGATAGCAGCTTCCACCATCTCGTCCTCGGTCATCGTCGCCTCCTTGTTGGAATCCTCTACCTGGTTCTCGGCAGCCTCGGCGGCCGCGGCCTCGTTGGCCTCGGTATCGTCGACGGCCTCTACGGGAATCTTCACGTCCTTCTCCTCAGAGTCAACGGGGGCGGCGCCAGCGGCAGCCGCCTCCGTGCGAGCTTTACGGGCGGACATGATTACTTGTCCTCGTCGTCCACAACCTCGTAGTCGGCATCGACGACGTCATCGTCGGCAGGCTGGGCGCCGGCGGCACCGTCGGTCTGCTGCTGAGCGTCGGCGTAGACAACCTGGGCCAGCTCATAGGCCACGGACTGCAGGGACTCGCCGGCGGCCTTGATGGCCTCGACGTCATAGCCCTCGAGCGCCTTCTTGGCGTCGGCGATAGCGGCCTCGGCCTTGGACTTCACGTCAGCGGAAACCTTGTCGCCCAGCTCGTTGAGGGTCTGCTCGGTGGAGTAGCACAGGCTGTCGGTCTGGTTGCGGACCTCGACCTCTTCCTTCTGCTTCTTGTCCTCCTCGGCATGAGCCTCGGCGTCCTTGACCATACGATCGACTTCGTCGTCGGACAGAGCAGTGGAGCCGGAGATGGTGATCTGCTGCTCCTTGCCGGTGCCCTTGTCCTTAGCGGAGACCTTGACGATACCGTTGGCGTCGATGTCGAAGGTGACCTCGATCTGCGGCACGCCGCGGCGGGCAGCCGGAATGCCGGTCAGCTGGAACTTACCGAGCGACTTGTTGTCGCGGGCAAGCTCGCGCTCGCCCTGGAGCACGTTGATCTCGACGCTGGTCTGGTTGTCGGCAGCGGTGGAGTAGACCTCGGTCTTGGAGGTCGGGATCGTGGTGTTGCGGTCGATCATCTTGGTCATGATGCCGCCCATGGTCTCGACGCCCAGCGACAGCGGGGTAACGTCGAGCAGCAGGATGCCCTCGACGTCGCCGGTGAGCACGCCGCCCTGGACGGCAGCACCGTCGGCAACGACCTCGTCGGGGTTCACGGACATGTTGGGCTGCTTGCCGGTCATGGTCTTGACGAGCTCCTGGACAGCGGGCATACGGGTGGAGCCGCCGACGAGGATGACCTCGGTCAGATCGGAGAGCTTAAGCTTGGCGTCGCGCAGGGCGTTGGTGACAGGCTGCTTGCAGCGCTCGAGCAGGTCGCGGGTGATCTTCTCGAACTCGGCGCGGGTCAGCGTGTAGTTGAGGTGCAGCGGGCCGGACTGGTTCATGGTAATGAACGGCAGGTTGATGGTGGTCTGCTGGGCGGCGGAGAGCTCCTTCTTGGCGTTCTCGGCGGCCTCCTTCAGACGCTGCAGGGCCATGGGGTCCTGACGCAGGTCGACACCGTTCTCCTGCTGGAACTTATCGGCCATCCAGTCGATGACGCGCTGATCCCAGTCGTCACCGCCCAGGTGGTTGTCGCCCGAGGTGGACAGAACCTCAAACACGCCGTCGGCGAGGTCGAGGATGGAGACATCGAAGGTGCCGCCGCCCAGGTCGAAGACCAGGATGCGCTGGTCGGTGCCCTGCTTGTCCAGGCCATAGGCAAGAGCGGCAGCGGTCGGCTCGTTGACGATACGCTTGACGTTGAGGCCAGCGATCTTGCCGGCATCCTTGGTGGCCTGACGCTGGGCATCGTTGAAGTAGGCCGGGACGGTAATGACGGCGTCGGTGACGGTCTCGCCCAGATACTTCTCGGCGTCGGCCTTCATCTTTGCGAGCGTCATGGCGCTCACCTGCTCGGCGGTGTAATCCTTGCCCTCGATATCGACGACGGCACGGCCGCCCTGGCCCTCCTTGACCTCATACGGCACGGTCTTGATCTCGGAGGTGCACTCGGAGTACTTGCGACCCATGAAGCGCTTGATGGAAAACACGGTGTTCTTGGGGTTGGTGACAGCCTGGTTCTTAGCGGCCTTACCCACGACGCGGTCGCCGTCAGCACGGAAGCCGACAACGGACGGGGTGGTGCGGTCGCCCTCGGCGTTCACGATAATGGTCGGAGAACCGCCCTCGAGGACGGCCATAGCGGAGTTGGTAGTACCAAGGTCGATACCAAGAATCTTACTCATTAGAAATTCCCTCTCTCTTGTGCGTTCGCGCCGCCTCGACGGTCTTTCGCGCGGCGCTTCGGCTTGTCTTTCAGGATGTAGTGTATCCCCTTATGGGCCGGAATATACAAAATCTAAGTCAATTCATATAAGATTTCTTATCTCTGAGAGTTTAGGTTCTTAAATGCGCAGGTAGATGCGCTAATTGAGTTCTCGGCAAATCTATTGAGATCTATGTAGAGTTGACTGAGGTGTGAGCCGGAGCCACATGGAGCGGTCTTGGGGCGACCCCGAGGAAAGCGCGACCCGTTTTGAGCGTCGATTCCGGGACACGCTTTCCAAAAGCTCGCTCAATCGCTCAATATTACGAGTCACCTTTAGCTAACATTTGCGCAGCTCAACGGCCTCACCTGCATGTTTTTTAGTAAGCCGTGGCATACTCGGCGAACGGTATGAAGATGCCGGTCAGAGGGTATTGCAAACGGTCGCTCCCGTGGTATGTTTTTGCCCGAATCAAACCGGCGCGCATCGTCTGTAGCGTCGGTCAACAGAGAGGAAACTACCATGGCTCATCCCGTAATTGATGCCGACGAGTGCATCGCTTGTGGCGTTTGCGTCGACTCCTGCCCCGCTGGCGTTCTGGAGCTCCAGGACGTCGCTACCGTCGCTGACGAGGACTCCTGCGTCGCCTGTGGCGCTTGCCAGGACGCTTGCCCCGCTGGCGCGATCACCGAGATCGTCGAGGAGTAACAACTCCTCACTTGCACACTCAAAAGTACACCGTGCACAAAAAAGGAGGCCTCCGCATCGCCGCGGAGGCCTCCTTTTGCATGTGTGGGCAGCTAGTTTGGAGCGGGACCCTTGGCAGTTGCGGTGGAATAGTTCCTGTTTTATGGCTTGGATGCCGATTTTAGGAACTATTTCACCGCAACTTATAGATATGGCGTCGACTAGGATAGATCGTCCTCGTAGGGCATCAGGTCTGCTAGGTAGCCTTTTTCCTTGAGCATGGCCTCGATCTCGTCGAGAGTCTGCTCGTCCTCCGCCGCAATGCGATGGAAGTGATAGCCGCTCGTCACCGTTAGTAGCGGAAAGCTCTTGCCGCTCTCGATATCGTGCAGGTAGCGCTCAACATCTCGACGATTGCGAATGTCCAGGTCGGCCGTGATCTTACCGTACACGCGGTGATTGACGATCACGTTGAGCACGGCGCCGCCGGCGTCGACGATACTCGTGAGCTCATCGCCTGCCTGCTCCACGCTGTGGCGAACCTTGACCAAGCGCGTGGGCACGGCGGGGCTGCTGGGGGCCTCCTGCAGCACATAACCACGGTTGGTGGCCACGACATCGTGCCCATCGGCACGCAGCAGGGCAATATCCTGAACCACGATCTGACGGCTCACGCCAACCTCGCGGGCAAGTGCGCTGCCCGAAACGGGCTCCTTGGCCACCTCGAGCACGTCCATGATGGCACGGCGACGCTCGCGGGCGTTCATTATTTACCGTCCAGCAGACGCAGGTGCTTAAGTGAGAGGTCGAGGATCGGGGCGGAGTGTGTCAGCGCGCCCGAACTAATAAAGTCAACGCCCAGGTCGGCGAGCGCGCGGATATTGCTGGCGTCCACGTTGCCCGAGCACTCGGTCTTGGCGCGACCGGCGATAAGCTCAATCGCGGCGGTCATGTCGTCATGGGTCATGTTGTCGAACATGATGATGTCGGCGCCGGCCTCCACGGCCTCGCGCACCATGTCCAGGTTCTCGCACTCAATCTCGACCGTCGTGGTAAACGACGCATGGGCGCGCGCCATCTCGATCGCACGCGTCACGCCGCCGGCGGCATCGATGTGGTTGTCCTTGAGCATGACGGCCGTCGACAGGTTGTAACGGTGGTTGCTGCCGCCGCCGATCTCGACCGCGGCCTTCTCGAAGACGCGCATGCCCGGCGTGGTCTTGCGCGTATCGACGAGCACGGTCTTGGTACCCTCGAGCGCCGCCGCCATGTTGTGCGTGTAGGTGGCGATACCGCTCATACGCTGCAGATAGTTGAGCGCCACGCGCTCGCCCGAAAGCAGCACGCGCGCGTCGCCGCGCACCTGGCCCACGTGATCGCCAGCGTGCACCTCGTCGCCGTCCGCGACATCAAACAACACGGAGCTCTGCGGATCCAGCAGCTCAAAGGTGCGAGCGAACACATCCAAGCCCGCGATGATGCCATCGGCCTTGGCGATAAGCTCCACCGTGGCGGGACGCGCCGTGGGGCACACGCTCGACGTGCTCACGTCCTCAAAGGTAATGTCCTCGCGCAGAGCCTGCAGAATCAGATCATCGACGACGAGCTTCATGGTAATGGGGTTCATGGTCTACTCCTCCACGGCCTGCGTGCCGGCGGCACGGGCCAAATCATCGATTGCAAGGATATCGGAACTCAGGGCGCGATGGCGTCCATCGAGCGCGGGCTCGCCCGCCTGCTCCACGGCAAGCGACTCGCCGGTGCGCATACGCCAAGCAGCGCGGCGACCCCAGACTAGGGACTCGAGCAGGCTGTTAGAAGCTAGGCGATTCTTGCCGTGAACGCCGTTGCAGGCCGTCTCGCCCGCGGCGTAGAGCTCGGGCATCGAGGTGCGACCGTCCTTGTCGACCCACACGCCGCCCATAAAGTAGTGCTGCGTGGGCGTAACGGGAATGGGCTCGTCCAAGATATCGCGACCGTCCTCCAGGCAGCGCGCGCGGATGTTGGTAAAGTGCCCGGTCACCACATCGCGCTCGACGGGGGCAAAGCTCAGCCATTCGTGCTCGGTGCCATCCTGCTTCATCTGCTCGCGAATAGCAGCGGCGACCACATCGCGCGGCTGCAACTCGTCGGTAAAGCGCTCGCCGGCGGCGTTGAGCAGAATCGCGCCCTCGCCGCGGCAGCTCTCGCTGATCAGGAAGGTGCGGCCCGGCTGCGGCGAGAACAGTCCCGTGGGGTGAATCTGCACGTAGTCCAGGTGCTCCATCGTAATGCCGTGCTCCTGCGCGATATAGCAGGCGTCGCCGGTGAGCTGCGGGAAGTTGGTGGAGTGATCGTACACGCCGCCGATGCCACCCGTCGCCCACAGTGTATGGCGAGCATGAATCTCAAACGGCTCGCCGGTATGCACGCCCTCGGCGGCATGTGCCAGCTCGTCGGCGGGGCGAACCGAATCGCCCTCGTCCACGGCGACAGCGACGACACCAGTGCACACCGTGGCCCCATCGCGCTCGGCCGTCAGGATGTCGGTCATGGCCACGTGCTCAAGAATCTGCACGTTGTCCAGCTTGCGGACGGCCTGGAGCAGCTTGGTCGTGATCTCCTTGCCCGTAATGTCGGCATGGAAGGCGATGCGCGGGCGGCTGTGCGCGCCCTCGCGGGTAAAGTCGAGGCCGCCATCGGCCTTGCGCTCAAAGTCCACGCCCATCGCCAGCAGGTCGTTGATAACCGAGCGGCTCGAGCGAATCATGATGTCTACGCTCTCGCGGCGGTTCTCGTAGTGGCCGGCGTGCATGGTGTCCTCAAAGAAGGCATCGTAGTCCGAGCCCTCGGGCAGCACGCAGATGCCGCCCTGCGCGAGCATCGAATCGCACTCGTCGACCGCGCCCTTGGAGAGCATGATCACGCGCGTGCTCGTCGGCAGATTGAGAGCCGCATACAGGCCCGCCACGCCGCAACCGGCAATGACGACATCGCACTCCATGTCGGGGTATTGCTTAGTTTCCACAGGAATCCTCTCCCTTGTAATGTGGCATAAGGGATGGTCCCTCATGTCATATTGGCTTAGCGCGCCGCGTACTCGAGCATGCGGTCGAGTGTGAGCTTAGCCTGGTCGGCGGCCTCGTCCGACACGCCAATCTGCACCTCGCCCTCTCCCGTCTCCAGGCAGCGCACGAGCTTTTCGAGCGTGATGAGATCCATGTTGACGCAGGTGGGCTGCACCGCGGGGAAGTAGAACTTTTTGCCGGTGCCCTGGCAGCGGCGCTCGAGCTCGTAGAGCACGCCGCGGACCGTCACGATGATGAACTCGCTGGCGTCCGACTCCTCGGCATACTTGATGATGCCGGCGGTGGAGCCGATGTAGTCGGCCTCGGCCAACACATCGGCCTTGCACTCGGGGTGCGCCAGTACGAGCGCGTCGGGATGTGCCTCCTGCGCATCGACGATCTGCTCGACGGTGATGATGTGGTGGCGCGGGCAGTAGCCCTTGTTAAGCAGGACGTGCTTTTGCGGCACCTGCTCGGCCACAAAGCGACCGAGGTTTTGGTCGGGAATGAACAGGACGTGCTGCTGCGGCAGCTCGGACACGATCTTGACAGCGTTGGAGCTGGTGACGCACACATCACTCCAGCTCTTGATCTCGACCGTCGAGTTGACGTAGCAGACGACAGCCAGGTCGTCGCCGTACTCGGCGCGGGCGGCGTCGACCGTCTCGCGCTTGACCATGTGAGCCATGGGGCAATCCGCGCCCGGCTCGGGCAGCAGCACGGTCTTGGTGGGGTTGAGCAGCTTGGCACTCTCGCCCATAAACTCCACGCCGCACAGCACGATGGTCTGCTGCGGCAGGCTCTTGGCGAGCTTTGCCAGGTAGAAGCTGTCGCCGACGTAATCGGCCACAGCCTGGACCTCGGGTGCCACGTAATAGTGTGCCAGGATCACCGCGTCGCGTTTGGTTTTAAGTTGTTGAATGGCCTCGACGAGCTCTGCGGGCACCAATGCCGCGCGCTCCGTTGCCGTCGTTGCCGATGCCAGGCCGGCCGCAATGTCGCGTGCAAGCTCCGATGCATCCATGTTCGCGCTCTGTGCCATCAAGGCCCCTCTCTTTTGGCGAATCTTGGGGCTTTAGTATGACACCTAGGTTTACAGCTGACAAGACAGCTGTAAACCTAGGTGTAAAGTTGAAATAAAGATTCGATCATGCGGCAGGCCCATTTTCGAACTGGCAAACTGAGGATAGCCGAGCTCTCGATAGCGTAGGAGGCATCTTTGGACGGCCGCCGCGCATGGTCGACGGCATGCCCGCCAGGCAATCGCTCGCCGGCGCCAATCCGCTACAGTGGAGCAGCCGCCGGGGTCAGCTGCTTGATATAGGCCCACATGCGCTGCTTGGCCGCTTTGTCGGTCAGCGCCGCCTCAAAGCCATCGAGCGCGAGCACGCGGCGGCCCTGCACATGGGCGATCAGACCGGGCTTGAGCATGGCGGTGTCGAAGTCATCAATCGCCACGAGCATGTCGGCGTAGGTTTCGCGCATGACATCGGCCGCGCTGTTATCGAGCAGCAGCACCGCCTCGGGGTCCAAGGCCTCAAGCGCCTCGCGGAACAGGTCGCACGGCAGGGCGTGGCCCACCGCCACAGCTCCGTCGCCTGCGCCGGCAACACTCGCCAGCACACAAAAATCTTCGGGCGCGTAACCGATTGCCCCGAGCGCCTTGCGCAATGCGGCACCATCCGCGCCGGCGGCAAGTTCGCCGCCCGAACGCTCGGCATCATCCAAATCGCCTTTGACCAGCACGATCGGCGAGCACGCGTTGCCCGCGATACGCACGCCACGGGCCGCAAGCGATGCAAGCTCCTGCTCGGCCGCCTGGGCGATGGCTTCTTTTTTCTGGCTTTGTGACGTGGGCATGCGCTCTCCAATCGTTTGCGTGCCCACCATTATATAAAAGAGCCGCCCGCGAGTGGTTGCTTTGCGGGCCGCTGGGTATAAGCACGGTCGTACTGAGTTTTACGCGGCCGAGCCGCGTCGCATCATGGAGGTCACCATGGCTGACATTAAGCAGATTACCCCCGAGAACTTCGATTCCGTCGTTAGCGACAACCTTCCCGTACTGGTTGATTTTTGGGCGCCCTGGTGCGGGCCCTGCCGATCGCTCTCGCCCATCGTGGACGAGGTAGCCGACGAGCTGGCCGGCAAGCTGGCTGTAGCCAAGTGCAACGTCGATGACAATCAGGACCTGGCCATGAAGTTTGGCGTCATGAGCATCCCCACGCTGATTGTCTTTAAGAACGGTAAGGAGGTCGACCGCTCGGTCGGCGCGCTGCCCAAGGCAAGGCTGCAGGCACTGCTGGAGAAGCACCTGTAATACGCTGGTTACATTTTGGCGTCCTGCCGCCGTCCATGAGCGCTTTTGCACCGCTCGCCGGACTTCTGGGTGTACCGCGTGCGACCACGGATAGTATGGTAGATACAAACAGCCCCCAGTGAACGGGTGCGGGTCACACAGACTCGCACCCGTTTTCTTATGCGGTAGCGCCCCGCGCGGGCGTAGTAAAATCTGAACCACTGGATTGCCCCGAGCATAAGGAGATTTCCCATGCATGACGTCGGAATGAACATGAGCCAGCTTGCCATGAGCGTCAAGCAGGTCGACGACACCATCGAACTCGCCCACGAGTGGAGCCATCAGCTGCTGCATGCGACCGAGAATTTTGACATGGAGCGCATTGGCGCCAAGCTCGAAGCTGCCATGGCTGCACTGCACGAAGCGCATGACGCGCTCGAGGGCTACGAGGAAGCCATCGAGGCCGACCACAACTCCGTCGGCTCCGTAAAGCTGGTGTAAGGTGTCCGAACACGAACACGCGCACGGCTGCGGGCACGACCACCGTAGCGGCACGGGCGACGAGGCGAGCTGCCGTTGCGGCGGCGGCTCCGAGCTGGTCCGTTTTTCGGTCACCGCGCCCGATGACCTACTGCGCCGCTTTGACGAGCAAATCGCACGCCGCGGCGACGTGGCCAACCGCTCCGAGGCAGTGCGCGATTTGATTCGTGCCTCAATCGCCAAAGAGCAGATGCGCACGCCCGATGAGCACGTTATCGGATCGCTCACCATGATCTACGACCACCATACCGGCGACCTGACGCGCCGTCTGGACGAAGTGCAGCACGACTACACCGACGAGATCGTATCGACCATGCACGTGCATCTGGATCACCACAACTGTCTGGAGATTCTGGCGCTCAAGGGTCGCGGCGAGCGCGTCTACGAACTGGCCGACCGCCTGCTGGGCCTGCGCGGCGTTAAGCACGGCGAGCTCACCTGCGCCGCCACCAAGCAAAGCCTGGGGCTATAGCGGGATTTCCCGCAGCGCACCTGCCAAAAAGGGACAGGTTTGTTTTGGCAGGTTTAGAAGTTTTACCTACCAAAATAAACCTGTCCCTTTTTGATCGGTTTTGATGAGGGGTGTCGCATGCGGCATGTGCATATTCATGTGACGGGCATTGTGCAGGGCGTTGGCATGCGACCGTTTGTGTATCGCGAGGCCATGGCGCATGGCATTTGCGGCTGGGTGCTCAATGCAGGCGACGGCGTGCACATCGAGGCGCACGCTCCGGCCGATGCGCTCGATGCTTTTGTTGCCGCGCTTTCTGAGCATGCGCCTGCGGCAGCCCGCATAGAGCATGTCGAGACTATGGACCTGGCAGCCAACGGTTGGGATGCCGCCAATGAACAGGGTTTTCGCATCGTAGCATCGCAGGACCAGACCGCGCACACGACGCTCGTCTCGCCCGATATCGCCACCTGTGACGATTGCCTGCGCGAATTGTTCGATCCCGCCGACCGACGCTATCACTACCCCTTTATCAACTGCACTAACTGCGGCCCACGCTTTACCATCATCCGATCGCTGCCTTATGACCGAGCGGCCACATCGATGGACCGTTTCCCCATGTGTCCCAAGTGCGCCGCGGAGTATGCCGACCCACTCGACCGGCGTTTTCACGCGCAACCCGATGCCTGCTTTGATTGCGGGCCGCATATTACGTGGCGCGAGGCTGTAAACGGCGATGCGTGCGGGAATTCGTCCGCGACACCGACCGTCGGCACCACACGCGAGGCCAGCGACGCTATCATCGAGCGCTGCGTTGAGCTGCTGGCCAGCGGTGGCATCGTCGCCATCAAGGGCCTGGGCGGATTCCATCTAGCCTGTGACGCTGCCAACGAGCAAGCGGTGGCCGAGTTGCGCCGTCGCAAACGCCGCAGCAACAAACCACTTGCCGTCATGGTGCGCAGTCTTGCCGATGCCGAGCGCCTGTGTCATATCGACGATGCTGAACGCGATCTGCTCGCCGGCAGCATCCGCCCCATTGTGCTGCTGCGCCGGCGCACTGTTGACGAGGGCAACGGCAGTTCCCCCGACGCCCTCGCTCTCGCGCCATCTGTCGCGCACGACCTTCCTGAGCTCGGCGTCATGCTCCCCTATACGCCGCTTCAACATCTGTTGCTTGCCGCGGCAGAAGCCTGCGGTATGCACGCGCTCGTCATGACCAGCGGAAACCTGAGCGAAGAACCCATCGAGACCGACGACGACCTTGCCTGGGAACACCTCGTTGCCGCCGGCATCGCCGACGCGCTGCTCGGTAACGACCGCGCGATCCTCTCGCGCTACGACGACTCTGTAGTGCGCGTGGTCGACGGCGCCATTATGCCCGTTCGCCGCGCTCGCGGATATGCACCCCAGCCACTGCCGTTGCCGGCGCTCGACGGCGCTCCGTCCTGCGTGCTCGCCTGCGGGCCACAACAAAAGGCCACGATTGCGCTCACGCGTGAAGGGACGAACGGCGAGGCGACCTGTTTTGTGTCGCAGCATATCGGCGATGTTGAAAACGGCGGGACCTTCGATGCCTGGAACGCCGCGCGCACGCGCTTGGAAGATCTCTTTGACTTGGCGCCCGCCGCCTTGGCCTGCGATGTGCACCCCAGCTATCTATCGGGCCAGTGGGCGCGCGAGCAGGCGCGAAAATGCAATCTGCCGCTCGTCGAGGTGCAGCACCATCATGCGCATATCGCGAGCGTAATGGCCGAGGCCATCGCCGCGGGCCAGCTTACAACCGACGCGCGTGTCCTTGGCATCGCCTTTGACGGCACCGGCGCCGGCACCGATGGGACCATTTGGGGCGGCGAGTTTCTTGTTGCCAGCCTTGGCGGCTTTGAGCACGCCGCGCATTTGCGCACTTGGGCGCTCCCCGGTGGGGCGGCCTCCGTGCGCGACGCCCGCCGCAACGCCTTTGCCCTGCTCAGTGAGCTCGGCCTGCTCGAGCACCCAGGTGCCGCTCGGCTTTTGGACAGCCTCGACGAGCAAACGCGCAGCGTGACAGCTACCATGATCGAGCGCGGCATCAACAGCCCGCGTACCAGCAGCATGGGGCGTCTCTTTGATGCCGCGGCGGCGATTCTGGGCATCTGCAACAAGGCAACCTACGAGGGCGAACCCGCCATCGAGCTTGAGGCCGCCGCCTGGCGCGCGCTCGACAACGAAATCGCCCATTTTCCCGACGACAACGCCGGCTATTTCGCATCTTGCCCATCGTGGCTGGACGGCCCCTATGTTCTAGACCAGAAAGCACTCTTTGAGGCACTTTTGGGAGGAATTGAAGCCGGAGCGCCCGCCGACAGGCTCGCACTCGACTTCCATGTCGCCGTCGCGCGCTCCTCGGCGCGCATCGCCAGCGATATCTGCGTGCACGAGGGCATCGACACCGTCGCGCTCTCGGGCGGCGTGTTCATGAACCGACTTCTGCTCCAGCTCCTCACCCGCGAGCTCAAAAGCATGGGTCTCACTGTCTTGGTTCCTCACTCCGTACCCGTCAACGACGGCTGCATCGCCTACGGTCAGGCGGCAGTCGCACGCACCCGCCTCGCACAGGTCGCACCGCAATAGGCTGTTCGGCCAGCCCACAAGCCGCCGTCTCACAGGTGTAGCGCGTTTGCCCGCAGCGCCCGCGAGCGCTACCATCAACTGATGGATTATTGAGCGCCCGTCCAGCGCAAAGCGTATAAAAGGGGAACAATATGTGCCTTGCCGTTCCCGGTAAAGTAGTCAAACGCGACGACGACCTCAAGGCCACCGTCGACATGATGGGCATCGAGCGCCCCGTGTCGCTGCGACTCGTGCCGACGGCGCAGGTTGGCGACTACATTCTCGTACACGCCGGCTTTGGCATCCAGATTGTCGACGAGCAGGAAGCGCAAGAAACGCTCGAGCTCGTTAATGCCATGTCCGAGCTGGTCGAAGAAGACCAGCTTGCCACCAACCCGGCCGAGGCATACTAGTGGCGGCCGAGCAGCCGGCGCGCTCCGGTATCGACTTCTCGGCATTCCGCGATCCCAAGCTGGCTCGCGAGCTCATCGAGCGCATTCATGAGCTTGTCGGCGACCGCGCCATCAACCTTATGGAAGTCTGCGGCACGCATACTGTGAGCATCGGGCGCTATGGCTTTCGCTCCATTATGCCGGCAGGGCTCAAGCTGCTGAGCGGCCCGGGCTGCCCCGTCTGCGTCACCGCCAACCGCGACATCGACCACGCAATCGCGCTCGCCAACATAGACGGCGCCATCATCACCACCTTTGGCGACATGATGCGCGTGCCCGGATCATCCACCTCGCTCGCTGCGCAAAAAGCGGCGGGGCGCGATATTCGCATCGTCTACTCCCCGCTCGATGCACTCGATATAGCCGAGCAAAACCCTGATCGCCCGGTCATTTTTATGGGCGTGGGCTTTGAGACCACAACGCCCACCATCGCCGCCGCCATTTTGGAGGCCGATGCACGCGGACTCCAAAACTTCTCGGTCTATTGCGCCCACAAGACCACGCCGCCGGCGCTATGCGCGATTGCCAACGATCCCGAGACCACCATCGACGGCTTTATCCTGCCGGGCCACGTCGCCACCATCACGGGCTTGGCGCCCTTTAGCTTTTTGGTCGACGAGTTTAAGACTCCAGGCGTGGTAACGGGATTTGAGCCGGTCGACATCTTGCAGGGTATCTGCATGCTGGTCCAGATGGTTGTTGAGGGGCAACCCGCGATCGACAACGCCTACCGTCGCGGCGTCAATGCCGACGGCAATCCTGTGGCGCGCCAGCTGGTCGAGCAGGTATTTGAGCCGTGCGATACCACGTGGCGCGGGCTGGGGCTGATTGCCAACTCGGGCCTTTCCATCCGCCCCGAGTTCTCGCGCTTTGATGCCCGCGCTCGCTTTGACGTGCCCGTTGAGGCGACGGTCGAGCCGCGCGGGTGCCGCTGCGGCGACGTGCTGCGCGGGGCCATTGCGCCGAGCAGCTGCCCGCTCTTTGGCCGCACCTGCACGCCCGAGCACCCCGTCGGCCCATGCATGGTGAGCTCCGAGGGCAGCTGCGCGGCGTACTACCGCTACCGCGACTAGCCCGGGCACACCCGCACACCGGCACCACCCACGATTGGAGTTTTCGATATGTCCCATAGCGTTACCGATAGCACCGTCCTGCTGGGCCACGGCTCCGGCGGCCAGATGATGAAACGCATCATCGATGAGGTCTTTTTGGATGCCTTTGGGTCGCCCGAGCTGCTCGAAGGCAACGATGCCGGCGTCGCCGCGCTGCCCGCGAGCGGGCGCATCGCCATGTCGACCGACAGCTTTGTAGTCTCGCCGCAGTTCTTCCCCGGTGGCAACATCGGCCGCCTCGCCGTGTGCGGAACCGTCAACGACGTCGCGACCTCGGGCGCCAACGTGCGCTACCTGTCGTGCGGCTTTATCCTCGAAGAGGGCTATCCCATGGATAGGCTCCGCCAGATTGTGCAGACGATGGCCGAGACGGCGCACGAGGCGGGCGTGTCCATAATCACGGGCGACACCAAGGTGGTCGAGCGGTGCGGGGCCGACGGCGTCTATATCAATACCGCCGGCGTGGGCGAGGTGCCTGCGGGCGTGGCGCTCAGCGGCGCAAACTGCCAGCCCGGCGATGTCATCCTGGTCTCGGGTACACTGGGCGACCACGGCATCGCTATCATGAGCCAACGCGAGGGTCTGGCGTTTTCGAGCACCATCGAAAGCGACGCCGCGCCGCTCAACCACCTGATTGCCGATGTGCTTTCCGCAGCACCCGACACACGCTGCTTCCGCGACCCCACGCGCGGTGGCCTGGCCTCGACGCTCAACGAGTTTGCGCAGGCCAGCGGCGTTGCCATGGAGATCGACGAGGACGATGTGCCCGTGCGCCCCGACGTGCAGGCAGCCTGCGAGATGCTCGGCTACGATGTGCTGCAGGTGGCAAACGAGGGCAAGATGGTTGCCGTGGTGCCGGCTGAGCAGGCCGATGCCGCGCTGAGCGCCATGCGCGCCGCCCGCTACGGCGAGAATGCCGCCGTCATCGGTCGCGTGCTGCCGCTTGCCGAGGGCGCCCGTCCCGCCGTGCGCGTGCGCACCGGCTGGGGATCGACTCGCATCCTCGACATGCTCGTAGGAGAGCAGCTGCCGAGGATTTGCTAACGACAAAGGCTCAGGGCTATTAAAGATATTCAGATTCCAAACATGCCCGGCACGCATGCCCAGTATCATGGGGTGCGTTTTACAACTCAAGCGGCAGGAGCACCCATGGCAGCAGCTTTTTCCCATGTGATCTTTGACCTGGACGGCACCATTCTCAACACGCTCGAGGACCTGGCGGCCGCCGGCAACCATACCTGCGAGGCGCACGGCTGGCCCACGTTTGCCGTTGACGAGTACCGCTACAAGGTGGGAAACGGCATGCTCAAGCTGGTTGAGCGCTTTATGCCCGCCGAGTACGCAGGCGACGGCCGCATGTTTGAGCAGACGCTTGCCGAGTTTAGGGCTTACTACGGCGAGCACAAGGAAGACCACACCGCTCCCTATGCCGGCACGATCGAGATGCTCGACCGCTTGCGCGCCGCGGGCGTTCAGCTTGCCGTGCTCACTAACAAGGACCACGTCTCGGCGGCTCCGCTTATCGAAAAGTATTTTGGTTCCGAGCGCTTTGCGCTGGTGCAGGGCCGTGTCGATGCGCTTCCGCCCAAGCCCGAAGCACCCGTCACGCTGCATGTGATGGAAGAGCTAGGCGCCGACCCGGCGACCACGCTCTACGTAGGCGATTCCAATGTCGATATCCTGACCGGCCACAACGCCGGCCTTAAGAGTGCGGGCGTCAGCTGGGGTTTCCGCGGCCGCGCAGAGCTGGAAGCCACCGGCGCCGACTACGTGGTGGACACCCAGGCAGAGCTCGCGGCGCTGGTGCTGGGCGAGTAACGCTGGTGCTGCTCAACCCAGCCGTCGCAATACCGTTGCGCGGAAAGTAGTCGTTGGGGACGTTCTTAAACGACTAGTCAAACAAGAACGTCACCAACGACTAGTCATTTAAGAACATCCCCAATGACTGCCATGACAAAGCCGATGTTTTGGCAACGACAGCGAGCGGTCACCAGAGCGAACAAATTGGCATGAAAAGAGGGCGGCATTGACCTTCTGGTCATGCCGTCCTCTTTGAATGACAAGTTGTCGCTCTGGTGACCGCGCAGCGTCGAGCAGTTGCGGCGTTTGGTAAAACGCCGCAACGAACTAGCTCAGCATTGCATCCATCATCTCGGAGTTGACGGAGTCGTCGGCAGACCACTCACCGTCGTCGTTGCAGGTGTACTTGAAGATAACCGTGGTCTTCCTGGGCTCGGTGGCCTTGGTCACATCGACCATAACCTGACCGGCCATCTTGTACAGCTCGTCATCGGAAGGAACCGTGTCAAGCGCGGCAACCTTCTCCTGATACTGGGTGGAGAAGTCCTCGACGATCTTGTTCATGGACTTGCAGGTGATGGAGACCTCGGCGGTCGCGACACCCTTGTCTTCGTCGACCGTCACGTCGCCGATCTTGTAGTCAAAGCCCTCGAGATAGGTCTTGGCATACTCCTTGGGATCGATACCCAGCTGCTCGAACTCGTCGCCCGAAGCCTCCTCCAGACCAGAGAGGAAGTCGTCGCCACCGTTCTTGACCTCGTCAAACTGCGTCGTAAGATCCTCGGTGATGAGCTCCTCAACCGAAGGACCTCCACAGCCGGAAAGCACGACCACGCATGCAACCAAGACGGCCATGAGGGGCGCAAGCAGCAGCTTCTTTTTCATGTTGTTCCTCCCAATGAGCGGCACCGCGCTTCCCGGACGCGGCACACGTTGTAATAAGTAAGCCCATACTATCCACTTATGAACACCCTCGGCAACGCGAAGGCGTGGTCGGTTCGTTTTAGCGTCCGAACGGTTTGCAAGCCCGCCCAACGTGCAATAAAACGCTTCCCCACGGTGCAATAAAAAAGGTGGCCGGAAAACCCGACCACCCTTGCACATCCTTTGGACGCCGCAGTTTACTTGCGGACGACCTTGACGATGGCGTCACCGGCGGCGACGGCGGACTCTGCCTCAACGGTGAGCTCGACATCGGCAAACTCGGCGGTGTTGGACACGGCCACGACGACGCAGTCCTTGTAACCGGCAGCGGCGATCTTGGCGCGGTCGATCTTGAGTATGGGCTGGCCAGCCTTCACAACGTCGTCGGCCTTGACGAAGCCCTCGAAGCCATCGCCGTTCATGTTGACGGTATCGACGCCAACGTGCACCAGAACCTCGATGCCGCTATCGGACTGCAGACCCACGGCGTGACCCATGGTGACGGTCACCTTACCGTCGCAGGGAGCGTAGACCAGATCGTCCTCGGGCCACACGGCACAGCCCTTGCCCAGAACCTCGCCACCAAAGACGGGATCGGGCACGTCGGCCATCTTGATGACCTTGCCCTTGACGGGCGAGCACAGCACGTCGGCGCCAGCAGAAGCAGAGATGGAGGCCGGAGCAGCGGCAGCCGCGGGCTCAGCCTTCTTCTTGAACATGTCAAACAGACCCATATGTTTTCTCCTCTTGATTAAGCGCAACGTTGTGCGCATGCCTACGGTAATTATAGTGCCAAATGGTTCAAATGCTAAGGTGGGGACTCGAATCGCGAGCCCTTCCCGGTAGTGTTCGTGGGGCGAGCATCTCCTTTGCATCGCGGGTCGATAAGCCGAGTATCGCCTGCACACGGGACGGGCAGAAGCGGGCGCACCAAACCCGATACTTCTTTTCGCTCTCGAGTCCTGCCGCCGCCCCGTCCCTGACACTTCCTGATACCGACCGAAACGTGCCAAAATAAACCCGTCCCTTTTTGGTAGGTTTGGCGAGTGTGGATTTTCGGACGCTTAACTAACGAGCGTGGATAATCTCCCACTTTGACTTTGAGGCCGTCACCGAGCCAAAAACGGGAGATTATCCACGTTCATTTTGGATGACCCCCTTGTACCAAGCCGAGCTCCATGGTCAAGTAATAACGACTTCTCATCATTAGATTGTTTACATGAATTCTAATAACTATTTAATCCTTAAACTCGTTATTAGAATTGATATGATTAGCCTAATAACGAGTTTCCGGCACTAAAGATATGGAGGGCGCGATGCAAATCGAGGAGAACGGCCAGGGAACGCTCCGCAATAATCTATCGGGGAAATTGGCTTACTATTCGTTTTTTCCAACGCCCTTGCAATCATTGAGGCAGCTAAACCTCACCGAGGAAACCTATCGCACGCTTTCCGCATGCTCACGAAAGCTTGGAGAGCTTGAAGGCATGCTCTACTTTGTTCCCAACGCCGACATGTATCTGACAATGTACGTGCGCAAAGAAGCACTCCTTTCTTCGCAAATTGAGGGAACCCAGTGCACGTTTGACGACCTACTTAGTCCATCGCAAACACAACTCCATCATAAAGATGTCGCAGACGTCGTGAATTACGTCCGTGCTGTCGACCGCGGCGTAGAACTGCTCAAAAAGATGCCCTTGTGCACGAGACTTCTTAGGCAAGTTCATGCGGTCCTGCTGGACGGAGTGCGCGGAACGGAGAAGAATCTAGGCGAACTGCGCTCCTCACAAAACTGGATTGGCCCCTCAGGCTGCACCATTGCAACCGCATCGTTTGTCCCTCCAAACATTGAAGATTTGAGTAACACGCTCCAGGACCTCGAACGCTTTATCAATGAGCCTCAAGTCGAAATGGATCCGATTGTGCGGGCGGCGCTCGTCCATTACCAATTTGAAATTGCCCATCCATTCCTAGACGGAAACGGTCGCCTGGGCAGGCTTCTCATTACACTTATGCTCATCAATGATGGCGTTCTTCATTCTTGCTTGTTCTATCCATCGTTCCAGTTCAAGAAAAATCGAAGCGAGTACTACCGGCAACTCACATCCGTAAGGGAGAGAGGCACTTACGAGGAATGGATAGAGTTTTTCTGCAACAGTCTTCTCGAGAGTGCGGAGGACTCGGTAGGGTCTTTAAAAAACCTTGTTGACCTCCATAACCGTTCCACAGCAACCATTACCGAAAATCTCGGAAGGACTGCTGCAAACGGGCAAAGGCTGTTGGGCATTCTTGAAGAGCACCCCATCGTCGACACCGCATTCATCGCTGTCCAACTCGATATCGGCAGGAGTACCGCGAGCTCGCTCGTCAAATCATTTGAAGAATTGGGTATCCTCCGTCCGCTCGACGAGTCAAGACAGAGATACCGGCAGTACGGGTATGAAGAGTATCTTTCGATTCTCAGGGAAGACGCCGAGCCGATTAGATAGGCATCGCAACCCAGGCAAATTAAAGCGAGCGTGGATAATCTCCCACTTTGAGCCTGCACACAGGCCAAAAACGGGAGATTATCCACGCTCATTCCTGAGTAGTCATTTATGAACGTCCCCAATGACTAGTCCGGCAACGCCGATGTTTCGGCAACGACAGCGAGCGAGCCGCATTCGGAGCAAGACGACGCCGCAGGTAGAGAACGGACAGCGAGCGGGTCGCATTTGAGACAAGGTGACGTGAAACGAAAGGGCGCTGACCTTCTGGTCGCGCCCTTGAAGTTGAACGTCAGATTGTCCAAATGCGGCCCGCGCAGCGTCGAGCAGTTACGGCGTTTGGTAAAACGCCGTAACTAACGTGCTCCGTACTGCTCGTAGTAGGCGTCGATGGCGGTCTTGAGCTCGTCGTCGATGACAACCTTGCCGTCGATCTCGTGGTTGTAGAGGGTCTCGACGACCTCAGCCATGGAGACGATGCTCGCGACGGGGAAACCGTACTTGGCCTCGATCTCCTTCTGCGCGGTGGTCACACCGCCCTTGCCGACCTCCATGCGGTTGAGGGACACGATCAGGCCCTTGATCTCGACATCGGCAGCAGCCTTGACCTTGGGATAGGTCTCGTCGATGGACTTGCCGCTGGTGGTAACGTCCTCGACCATGACCACACGGTCGCCGTCCTTGGGCTCATAACCCAGCAGGTTGCCCTTATCGGCACCGTGGTCCTTGGCCTCCTTGCGGTCGCAGCAGTACTTGACCTCCTTGCCGTACAGCTCGTGGTAGGCAATTGCGGTCACGACGGCCAGCGGAATACCCTTGTAGGCCGGTCCAAACAGCACATCAAAGTCGTCGCCAAAGTTATCGTGGATGGCCTGGGCGTAATACTCGCCCAGCTTCTTGAGCTGATAGCCCGTCACGTAAGCGCCGGCGTTCATAAAGAACGGGGACTGACGGCCGCTCTTGAGCGTAAAGCTGCCGAACTTAAGGACGTCGGACTCGACCATAAACTTGATGAACTCTTGCTTGTAAGCCTCCATGCGGGCTCCTCTCGTAATCGCGTACGTGCCTTCCAGTTTAGCGCAGGCGAAGCGTCGATGCGGGCGCGCTTTGGGGCCACGGCATTCTGTAAAGGCTTTGTCAGGGGGAATGGTTTTCCGAACAATGGGGTTGACATGTCAAACCCCCTCATCAAGAATACGGGCGGATTAAAAAGGGGTACGAGATACCCAAAGCGCGCTGCGCTCAGCCTTTAGGAGGTGTGCCATGGAAGGCAGTCCTAGTCGAAAAACCTGCATGTCGCCCTCGGCACGCCGCGAGGACTCCGCACACGCATAAACGCCACCGGCAGATCGCCAAAACCACCGCAAAGGCGCGCTGCACCCTTTGTGGGCTCAAGAGCTTGACGTGAGCGACATCTAGGTTTTTTGAAGCAAATACGACACGTACGCTAACTCCCCTCAACAAGGAGGACCCTATGCTGATGCTCAAAACCGTCACGGTACTCGAAGCCATCTCCAAGCGCCGCCGCACGGCGCGCCCTGCCGCTCATACCGGCCTGTCCAAGAACACCATATTCGCCGCCACCCATAGTGCCGAGGACGCCCTCGTACTGCTTGACGCCACGGCAAACGGCCTCACCGTCGAGCAGGCAACTGAGCGCCTGAACGCCGTCGGCCCCAACGCCATCGAGGCAACGACCAAAACGCTCGCCCGCCGCATCGCCGACGCGTTCATCGATCCCTTCGCCGGCATCCTCGCCGCGCTCGCACTGGTCTCGCTCTACATCGACGTGCTCGCCGTGCCCGAACCGCAGCGCGACCCCTCCACGGTCATCGTCATCGGCACCATGCTGCTGGTATCGGGCGGCATGAAGTTTATCCAGGAAGCCCGCAGCGGCAATGCGGCCGAGGCCCTCAAGGACCTGGTCTCCAACACTTGCACCGCCCTGCGCGACGGCGAGCGCATCGAGATCCCCTTCGACGAGCTCGTCCCCGGCGATGTAATCCGTCTCTCTGCCGGCGATATGGTGCCGGCAGATGCCCGCATCATCACCGCGCGCGACCTGTTTGTGATCGAGTCCGCACTCACCGGCGAGAGCGAGGCCGTCGAGAAGACCACCGCCGTCACCGTCGTCGAGGGCGCCGACGGCTCCGCACTGCCACTCTCTGCCTGCAAGAACATCGTCTTTACCGGCACCTCCGTGCAAAACGGCGCCGCCATGGCGCTTGTCGTTGCCACCGGCTCGGACACCTACCTGGGCGGCATCGCCAAGATGCTCAACGGGCGCGGCGAAAAAAGCGCGTTTGACCGCGGCGTCTCGAGCGTCTCCATGCTGCTGGTGCGCCTGATGCTCGTTATGGCGCCGGCCGTCTTTGCCATCAACGCCGCCACCAAGGGCAACGTCATCGACGCGCTGCTGTTCGCCACGAGCGTGGCCGTGGGCATCACGCCGCAGATGCTTCCCGTCATCGTGACCACGAGCCTGTCGCAGGGCGCCAAGGACCTCGCCCGTCGCCAGGTTATCGTCAAGGAGCTGCCGGCGATTCAAAACCTCGGAGCGATGGACGTCCTGTGCTGCGACAAGACCGGCACCCTCACCGAAGACCGCATCGTGCTCGAGCGCTACCTCAACACCGATGGCAACGAGGACGCGCGCGTGCTGCGCCATGCGTTTTTGAACAGCTTCTTCCAGACCGGCCTCAAAAATCTTATCGACCTGGCCGTAATCGACCGTGCCGATGTGACACCCTCGACCGTCGCACCCGATTCCATGCTGGGCCAGAGCCTGCGCGACCGCTACACCAAGGTCGACGAGGTTCCCTTCGATTTCTCGCGCCGTCGCCTGAGCGTAGTTGTCGCCGACGCCCAAGGCAAAACCCAGATGGTTACCAAGGGCGCCGCCGAGGAAATGCTCGAGATCTGCTCCTTTGTCGAGATCGATGGCATCGCTCAGCCGCTCACCGACGAGAAGCTCGCCCAGATTCGCAAGCAGATCGCCGGACTTAACGCCGAGGGCCTACGCGTAATTGCCGTGGCGCAGAAGACCAATCCGCGCTGCGTGGGCGAGTTTGGCATCGCCGACGAGTGCGACATGGTGCTGATGGGCTTTTTGGCCTTCCTCGATCCGCCCAAAGCAAGTGCCGCGGGCGCCGTCGCCACCCTCGAGGCCAAGGGCGTGGCGGTCAAGGTCCTAACCGGCGACAACGACCGCGTCGCCGCCACCGTCTGCGAGCAGATTGGTATCGATGCGAGCAACGTCTTGCTCGGCTCCGAGATCGATGCGCTCGATGACGCCGAACTTGCCGAGCGCGCCGAGAAAACCCACCTCTTCGCCAAGCTCTCGCCGCTGCAGAAGGCGCGCCTGGTACGTGTCATGCGCGAGATGCTCGGCCACACCGTGGGCTTTATGGGCGACGGCATCAACGACGCCGCCGCCATGCGTGCGAGCGATTGCGGCATCTCGGTCGATTCGGCCGTCGACATTGCCAAGGAATCCGCCGATATCATCTTGCTTCAGAAGGACCTGGGCGTGCTCGAGCGCGGCATCATCGAAGGCCGCCGCACTTACGGCAACCTGCTCAAGTACCTCAAGACCACGGTGAGCTCCAACTTTGGCAATGTGCTGTCCGTGACCGTCGCGAGCCTGTTCTTGCCGTTTTTGCCCATGAGCGCCCTGCAGCTGGTTCTGCTGTCGCTGGTCTACGAGATCGTGTGCATCGCACTGCCGTGGGACACCGTCGATGACGCCTGGACTGCCCGCCCGCGTGCCTGGGACGCCGCGTCCATCAAGGGCTTTATGCTCGAGCTGGGCCCCGTGAGCTCGCTGTTTGACATCGTGACCTTCGCCGCGCTCTTCTTTGTCGTGTGCCCCGCCGCCGTGGACGCAAGCTGGTCCGAGCTTGCCGCCGCGGGCGACGTCGCGGGTATGGCGACCTTTGCTGCGCTCTTCCAGAGCGGCTGGTTTGTCGAGTCCATGTGGTCGCAGACACTCGTGGTCCACATGTTGCGCTCCCCGCATCTGCCGAGCCCGCGCGACCACGCCGCGCCCGCATTGTGCGTTCTTACCGTGCTGGGCCTGGCGCTCGTCACCTGGCTGCCGGCAAGCCCCATCGCCGATGCGCTCGGCCTCATGCCGCTGCCCACGAGCTTTTTTGGGCTGCTCATTGGCATCGTTACCGCCTATATCGCGCTCACCCAGCTGGCAAAGCGCCGCTACATTGCCCGCCACGGCGAGCTGCTGTAGCAAGTAGACGGAAAACACCCTGCCAGCTGCCGTTGCCACTACCACAGCTGCCGCCGCCGCAGTCTATCCCCCCAGCAGTTGCGGTGAAATAGTTCCTGTTTAAAGCCCCGTGACTTTAATTTAGGGACTATTCCACCGCAACTTATTGGAGGATTAGCTAGTCCTTGGGCGTCCAGGACCAGAAGAAGTTGATAAGGGCTACACGCGAGGCGGTACCGGCCTTTTTGTTGATCGAAGAAATGTGGCGATAGAGCGTGGAGCGCGAAAGGAAGAGCGTTGTGGCGATGTCCTGAACGCTCTGGTCCGAAACGACCAAGACCTCAAGAATATCGCGCTCGCGCTCTGTAAGCCCAAAGGTGACGACGAAAGCATCGAGGCGCTCATCTGACGTGAGCTCCGCTGCCTCCACGGGCACGGAGTCGGAGCACGTGGGCGCAAGATCCCCACCAAGATCATCGGTGGCAGGTGCCAGCTCGCCCCGTATCACGGCGTCATCGGCTCGTTGCCCCAACTGTCCCAGCAGCGTAATCGCAATGCCCACAAACATCACGAGCGCCGCGCCGACCGCAGCCAGCACGTTTTGACTCGAGATGATCGCCACTGCCGGCGCCGTCACGAACATCGAGCACACGTTGTTGACGACGCGACCCATGCACGGCCAAAAATATGACCAGCGCGCATAAAGCGAGACGGCGGCATATTTTGTGGTAAAGAACACCACAAAGAAGCCTGAGCCCAGATAAAAGATGATCGTGGCAGCAAGCTCGTTGCCGCCATTGCCATCGACGATGAGCACAAAGAACGAAAGCGTGGACAACATGGCGGCGCATGTCATGCCGATATTCATATACGAACGACCGTGCAGGTCAAATAGGACGCCAGCGGCCAACGAGCTCACGACAAGCAGTAGGCGCGGCCAGTCACCCAAATCAACGGCTCCGACAGCATGCAAGGTCGTGAGGCCAGCGTTGAGAGCGGCGAATACGCCGGAAAGATACACCGTCGCCACGGTCAGGCGAACTACGGCGCGGCGGAATGCCGCCTTTGCCTTGGGATCGTCTTGCCACTTGGCGCCATATTCCAAAGCATCTACCGAAAGTCCGGCAACGCTGGGTTCAAAGTTGGGATCGGACTCGTCGCGCAGTTTGGCGCGTCGGGCACCGTGGAGCAACGCCACCTGCACGATCGCACAGACAACCAGAACAGCCTGCTGAGGAATACCGACAGGCATCACCATGTGGTTGAACACCTGTACCAGAACGCCCATGGCATAGGAAAGTGCTGCGGCGCGCGCCAAGCAAGGCGTCCGCGCAAAGCGCCGCGCAAAGTTTGCGTGAGCAGTCGATCCGCAGTAGCCCAGCGCGCAGCACGCCACCAAACCTCCGGCAATTATTACCTCAACCTGAACCGCCATAATCAACAGCAGCAATGCCGCCACCAGCAAAACGCCCGTGACGTCACTCGTTGCGTCGATGGCATGGGAACGGTGATAATACAGAATGGGACGCACAAAAAGCCAATCACGCTCGCGCCGAGGACAAGGCTCTCATAAATAACGACCTCGTTCGGAGACACGAACTCGGCCATGCGCACATCAAAGAGATACTCGCACGCCAAAAACGTGAAGGAGAACAGCGCCAGGCATATAATCTCCCGAATGCCCCGACGCAGATATGCGGTTGTGTCTCCCATGCCCCTCATGGTTAACCCCCGGCCGCTCAATTGTCTGGAATTCCATTTTAATAAAGAACCAATCTCAATATCGAAGCCGAGCTCGAAATGCTGCAAATTTGACCCCAGCCGTTCACATCACGCCGCGATTTTTAGCCGCATGGACCAGAAGGGACACGCGCGACCTCTAGCTCGACAAGGAGTGTCTCCAACTACCGCTCATTTAAGTACGTCCCCAATGAGTGGCCGAAGAACGTCCCCAACGACTAGTCAAAAATGGGCCATGTGTCCCAGTTGTGGAGACTCCTTGAGCCGTCTGGGTATCGCGAAGGATCGCGCACTCCCCCATCATCAAAAGTGACACACGCTACCAGTTGATGGGAGGCAGCCATGGGCTTCTTTGACAAGATGTTCGAGAAGAAAGAGTGCGCGATTTGCGGTACCGAGCTGGGACTTCTAGGTAAGACAAAAATCAATGAAGGCTACCTGTGCAAAGAGTGCGCCGGCAAGCTCTCCCCCTACTTTCACGGCTATCGCTCCAGCACCGCGGACGATATCCGTGAGCAACTCGCCTACCGCGAGGCCAACGCCGAGCGCCTGTCTTCGTTCAACCCCACGCGCACGCTTTCTGCCGGGCGCACCAATATTATGCTCGATGAGGACGCGGGCCTGCTGATCATCACTTCGCAGAGCCGCTGGCGCGACGCCAATCCCGACATCATCGAGTTCTCGCAGGTACTCGGCTGCGATATGGATATCGACGAGCAGCGCACCGAGATCTATCGCGAGACCAAGGACGGCGAGCGCGAGAGCTACAACCCGCCGCGCTACGACCTGGATTACGACTTTAATCTGACCATCCACGTCAACACGCCGTACTTTACCGAGATCAACCTGCGCGTGAACGACTCCACCATCGATCAGCGCGGCTCCATCGAATACCGCGAGGCCAAGCGCCAGGCAACCGAAGTCCGCGATGCGCTGGTGCAGCTGCGCCAGGAGACGCGCGACAGCGTCGTGGCCGCCAAGGCCCCCAAGACCGCGGTGACCTGCCCCTTCTGCGGAGCCACCACCATTCCCGATGCCAGCGGGCGCTGCGAATACTGCGGCGGCGCCATCGGCGCATAGCCCCCGGCACGGAAAGGACCGATCATGGCCTTCGAGAGCGTTAACTATCAGTGCCCTGCCTGCGGTGGCCCCTTGCATTTTGCAAGCGCCGAGCAAAAGCTCGTCTGCGACTACTGTGACTCGCGCTTTGAAGTCGAAGAAGTCGAGGCCCTCTATCGCGAGCGCCAGGACAAGGCCGATGCCAAAGCCGATGCGGCAGCCGCAACGCCCAAGCCCGCGACCGACGCTGCGGTGCAGGAGCTCGCCCAAAACGCCGGCTATATCTGCTCGTCGTGCGGCGCCGAGCTAATCTCGGATGGCACCGTCGCCGTTACCACCTGCCCGTACTGCGGCAACCCCGCCGTGGCACCCGGTCAGCTCTCGGGCGACTTCTCGCCCGACCTGGTAATTCCGTTTAAGCTCGGCCGCGACGATGTTATGGCCGCGCTCAAAGAGCACTACAAGGGCAAGATCCTGCTGCCCAAGAGCTTTGTCACCGGCAACCACATCGACGAAGTCCAAGGCGTTTACGTGCCGTTTTGGCTTTACGGCGCCCGCGTGGACGGCGAAGTGTGCTTCGATGCGACCAACGAGACCGTGACCGAGGAATCCGACCGCACCGTCACGACCACCGACCACTACGACGCCTACCGCAAGGGAAACATCTCGTTTAAGCGCGTGCCCGTCGACGGATCGTCCAAGATGCCCGACGGCCACATGGACGCCATCGAGCCGTTTGACTACGATGCCCTGCGCCCGTTTTCGGTCGCGTATATGCCCGGCTACATCGCCAACCGCTACGACGAGGACTGCGAAACCTGCAAGGCGCGCGCCGAACGCCGCATGGAGGAAAGCACGATCTCGGCCCTGCGCGAAACCGTCGTCGACGAATATGACGATGCCACGGTCGAAAGCAAGCAGCTCGACTACACCTGGGAAGACAGCGACTATGCCCTGTTCCCCGTGTGGATGCTTTCCACCTCGTGGAACGGCAAGAGCTACCTGTTTGCCATGAACGGCCAAACCGGCCGTATGGTCGGCGAGCTTCCTTGCTCCAAGCCCAAGCTCGCTATCGCCTCGGCGCTGTTCTTTGTGATCGGATTTGTCCTCTCCCAGATCCTCTTCATGGGTGAGAACGCCTTCGATCCGGATTACCTCACCTTTGATATCGAGGGCATCCTCATCAACATCGTCGCGCCGCTGATCATCGTGGTCATCGCAGACGTGCTGCTGGTGGGCCAGCTCAAGACGGCCAACGAGGCCACCCACGCCGATTGCTACTGTGGCGAGCTCGACCTGACCGAGAAGCACGACACCTTCAGCCACACCGAGACCACCGTTGTCATGAAGGACGACAAGGACGATTAACCATCCTGACCAATACCACCCGGCCTTTGACGAGAAAGGAAGATCACCATGGGACTCTTGAAAGCTGGATTGGGTGCTGCCGGCGGCGTCATGGCCGACCAGTGGAAGGAATTTATCTACTGCGAATCGATGCCCGCTGACGTCTTGGCCTGCAAGGGCAGCAAGCGCACCGGCGGCCGCAGCTCCAACACGCGCGGCGAGGACAACGTCATCTCCAACGGCTCGGTCATCGCCGTCAACGACGGCCAGGGCATGCTCGTGGTGCAAAACGGCAAGATCATCGAAGTCGCGCTGGAGCCCGGTGAGTTCGTCTTTGACACCGGCAGCGAGCCGAGCGTCTTTAGCGGCAACCTGGGCGACTCCATCAAGGAGACCTTCGCCAATATCGGCAGCCGCTTTACCTTTGGCGGCGACGCGGGCAAGGACCAGCGCGTCTACTTCATCAACACCAAGGAGATCATCGGCAACAAGTACGGCACCGCCTCTCCCGTGCCCTTCCGCGTAGTCGACAACAATATCGGTCTGGATGTCGACATCTCCGTTCGCTGCAACGGCGAGTATTCGTACCGTATCACCAACCCGCTGCTGTTCTACACCAATGTGTGCGGCAACGTGACCGATAGCTATACGCGCGACAAGATCGACAGCCAGCTTAAGTCCGAGCTGCTCACCGCCCTGCAGCCCGCCTTTGCCAAGATCTCGGAGATGGGCATCCGCTACAGCGCCATCCCCGGCCACACCACCGAGCTCGCCCGCGCGCTCAACGAGGTCCTCTCTGCCGACTGGCGTGACCTGCGCGGCGTTGAGATCGTAAGCTTTGGCGTCAACTCCATCGCCGCCTCGCAAGAAGACGAGCAGATGATCAAGGACCTGCAGAAAGCCGCGGTCATGCGCGATCCCACCATGGCGGCAGCCAACATCGCCAGCGCCCAGAGCGATGCGATGCGCGCGGCAGCCGCCAACCCCAACGGCGCGATGGCAGGCTTTATGGGCATGGGCATGGCAGGTGGCATGGGCGGCATGAACGCTAGCCAGCTGTTCGCCGCCGGTCAGGCACAGCAGCAGGCTGCCCCGCAGCCGGCTCCGGCACCCGCCCCGGCTCCTGTCGCCGCACCTGCGGCCGGCACGTGGACCTGCAGCTGCGGCGCCACCAACACCGGCAAGTTCTGCTCCGAGTGCGGTAGTCCCGCACCCGCCCCGGCACCGGCCAAGTGGTTCTGCCCCAACTGCGGCAGCGAAAACGGCGGCAAGTTCTGCAGCAACTGCGGAACGCCCAGGCCCTAGCCCCTCTATCCGGTAATTGGCGGGGAGGTCCGCCACCCCCGCATTTGCTTCTATGGGTTTCGTTCGATAAAGGAGGACACCATGAAGTGGAGTGGGAAGGATAAACTGGACTTTCTTTTAAGGATCCTCAAGCGTATTGCCG
>ERZ809207.26-NODE-26-length-144681-cov-12.689516_pt1 | contig 144681 bp, 130 predicted proteins | sample MGYA00520515_ERZ809207 | MGnify/ENA primary metagenome ERZ809207 (study PRJEB31570, sample SAMEA3213009) | Homo sapiens | biome: human-gut; feature: human gut; material: fecal | place: Sweden | collected 2011 ... | reverse complement strand
CGATATTAAAAGAAAGGAAATATGTGATAATTAACTTCCTAATTATCATACAAGACAACAATGAACAAAGAATTGGTTATAGTGCTTGATTTTGGTGGTCAGTATAATCAGCTCATTGCAAGGCGCGTAAGAGAGTGCAACGTGTATGCGGAGGTACATCCTTATACCCTTCCTGTTGAGAAGATAAAGGAAATGAATCCTAAGGGAATTATTTTCACAGGCGGACCTAACAGCGTGTATGGTGACGAAGCTATTCTGTGCGATCCTGAGATATTCCAGCTTGGTATCCCTATACTGGGTATCTGCTATGGTTCACAGCTTATTGCACACATGATGGGCGGAAAGGTTGAGACCGCTCCTGTCAGCGAGTACGGCAGAACAGAGGTCAGTGTAGACAAGAACTCTGTATTATTTGCAGATGTGAAGGAGACTTCCATATGCTGGATGAGCCATACGGACTACATCGCAGAGGCACCTGAGGGCTTCAAGGTTACAGCCCATACACCGGTATGTCCTGTTGCAGCAATGGAAAATGTTGAGAAGAAGCTGTACGCAACCCAGTTCCATCCTGAAGTTATGCACACAGAAGAAGGAATGAAGATGTTACATGCATTTGTCATTGATGTGTGCGGCTGCAAGGCAGACTGGAAGATGGACACATTTGTTCAGGATACAATAAATAGCCTCAGAGAGAAGATCGGCGATGGCAAGGTATTATGCGCCCTGTCAGGCGGTGTTGATTCATCAGTAGCCGCAGTACTTCTTTCAAAGGCAGTAGGAAAGCAGCTTACCTGTGTATTCGTAGACCACGGACTTCTCCGTAAGAACGAGGGAGACGAGGTTGAGGCGGTATTCGGTCCGGACGGCCCTTACGAGCTCAACTTCATCCGCGTAAATGCACAGCAGAGATATTATGACAAGTTAAAGGGCGTTACAGAGCCTGAGGCAAAAAGAAAGATCATTGGCGAGGAGTTCATCCGTGTATTTGAGGAAGAGGCGAAAAAGATAGGAGCCGTAGACTTCCTGGTACAGGGAACCATTTACCCGGATGTTATCGAATCAGGCCTTGGCAAATCAGCGGTTATCAAGAGCCACCACAACGTAGGCGGACTCCCTGATCATGTTGATTTCAAGGAGATCGTTGAGCCTCTCCGTCTGCTCTTCAAGGACGAAGTAAGACGTGCAGGTCTTGAACTTGGTATTCCTGATTACCTTGTATTCCGTCAGCCATTCCCTGGTCCGGGACTTGGAATAAGAATAATCGGTGAGGTTACAGAGGAGAAGGTCAAGATCGTCCAGGACGCTGACTTCATCTACCGTGAGGAGATCGCAAAGGCAGGCCTTGACAGAAAGCTCGGCCAGTACTTCGCAGCTCTCACCAACATGCGTTCCGTAGGTGTTATGGGTGATTTCAGAACCTATGATTACGCAGTAGCCTTAAGAGCAGTAAACACCAGCGACTTCATGACCGCCGACTGCTCCAACATACCTTTTGAAGTTCTCCAAAAGGTAATGACAAGAATTATAAACGAAGTGAAGGGTGTCAACAGGGTAATGTATGACCTGACCAGTAAACCACCTGGAACGATTGAGTTTGAATAAAAGGCTAAATCCCTATAAGGCTTGTATTTACAGGCTTTGTAGGGATTTTTTATGTGTAAATGGGTACGTTTTGGGTACAAGTTATAGTTATTATTTTTTTATGTCTTTATTTGAAAGTGCACTTTGGGGAGCAAGACCTGTATATTTGCCGATTTCATCTACTGTGGGATGTATCACAATACCTTTTAGAGCCAATAGTTTTACAGAGAGTCCCATAAATAAGTTTTGGTTTTTATAGGATAACAAAATTTCATAATCTTCATTTGTGATATCTGTTTCACCATGCATGGATTCATTGCGAAATTTATAAAGGGCATCAAGTGCTTTGTAAAGTCGAAAGGGAACATATTCAAGTTCAATTCCTCGTTTTTTAACAAAATTTTTCATGTCATACCAATTATAGTGTTTGTTCTCTGTATTTGGTAATTTAGAAAGCTGAATGATATTGTTAACTTCTCGTTCTATGATGGATAAATATTGTTTCATTAGTATACTGGGTGCTATAGTGAAACGTTCGTCTTTGGTGTAATATTCTTTTTCAATTACATCAGCCGATACTAAATCTAGAATAGAAGATTTTTCAAGTCCTGGATATTGAGTAAGGTATAACATATATAAGTCATTTATTTTATTGATGCTATGCCAATCAACGAATATAACATCTGGCTTTGTTTCAACTAGAGTAAGTGTAATTTCAATAACAGTATCATAAATATCTACAGTAATATCAATATTTGATATATATTGATTTAAACCTTCAGAAATAATACAATATGCAGTAGTCAAAAAAGCATTCATTGCTGTATAACAGCATGAAACAAAATCACTTTTCATAAGATATTCATGGTAATTACTTTGAATAAGCTCATGCAATACAGATCTTTCAATATCTGAAATTGGATCCAAATCTTTATACTGTGCAACTTTTGTTGGAACAATGGTACTTAAAAAATCATGATATTCCTTATGGGATAAACTAACACGTAAAAGAGTCTGAATATGAGTGATAATCATTTTATCATCTTTTGAATCACGTTTTAATAATGCAGTAATCTGTTCGATTATGCAGAGGACAAAACTTCGTTCCCCATGCAAAGGATTGGATTTTCCAATAATTTCATCTGTGTAGTCAAAAAACATTTCATGAGTAATGCTAGCTATTTCATTGGATGTAATGTGTATAAATTTTTTCTGATCCATATTTCCCCCTGCCTAAAAGTATTAAGTTAATTTTTGCTGTTTAAGCCTATCTTATCCATCACCTCATCGTGTGCCTTCTGGATTTTTAGGCGGTCCTGCCATGGCTCTGATTCCGGATAAATGTCCATCCAAAGGTTGAAGTCAGCTTCTGCTTGCAACAGGGCTTCTCCACGCTTCTTAACGTCCTTAATTTCGTTGCATTTTTCAACTTCGTCCATATACTCTTCATACCGCTCTAACCATGATCGCATCAAGGTTAATGATCCGAAACTAATGCCGACCATATCATTTCCGTCCTTGTCTTGGTATTCAAAAAGCTCACCACTGTATTGACGGAAAACCTGAAACAATCTATGCATGGCTTTCACGCCGTCAAAATCTGAATTGGCAAGAACCTCAGGATTAACAGCAAGTGCGGTTGCTATTTTCTCAAGGGATGATGGCTTGGGGTTCCTTCTGCCGCTTTCGTATGCACGAATATAAGCTTCGCTGGCACCAACCATTTCACCTAATTGCTTTTGTGTCAGATGGCGTTCCTGTCGGATACGTCTTATATTTTCACCAATGGTCATTGAGATTTCCTCCTAATTTAAGATACGAATATTTCAATATTAAATATAGGATAACATATCAAACAGAAAATTGAAAGAAAAAAGATATTGACACGAAACAAAAGTTACGATATTATAAAAACGAAACAAAATGATACTATACAGAAACAAAGAAAGGAAAGGACAGTATGAACGAAAAAATTTATTACAGTGCAGAAGACATCGCAAATATGCTCGGTGTGAGCATGGGAAAATCCTACAAAATCTTGCGTGAGATGAATAAGGAACTGTCTGAAAAAGGCTTCCTTACAATTGCAGGCAAGATTCCGGTGGAGTATTTTCGTGAGAAGTGGTATGGAGGAGCAAAGGAGGTGGGTGCATGAGTTGTAGCGCAAAACGAGATCCGAATGGCACATGGCATATTCAGTATCGTTGGACAGATTGGACAGGAACCAAGAAAAAATCTCAGAAGCGAGGTTTTAAAACAAAGAAAGAAGCTGAGGAGTGGTATGCACATTTCATAATGCAGCAAACTTCTGATCCGACCATGACATTGAACGATTTCTGGGAGATATACAAGGCAGACATGGAGAAGCGATTGCGGAAAACTACCATGAAACAGAAGGAATACGTGATGAAAGACAAGGTGCTTCCGTATTTTGGAAATACACCAATCAATGCAATCACAGCACCTATGATACGCAAATGGCAGGGAGAGATGATTGATAAGGGATTTAAGCCTACTTATCTGAAGACAATCAATAATCAGCTTAGCTCCATTCTCAACTATGCGGTGCGTTTTTATGAATTGCGATCCAATCCATGCCACAAAGCAGGCAGTATGGGAAAAAGCAAAGCAGATGAACGACCATATTGGACATTGGAAGAATTCCAGAAATTTTCAGATGCGATCATGGATAAAAGAGATTCATGGATGGCATTTCAGATATTGTTCTGGACAGGTATGCGGATAGGAGAATTGCTGGCGTTACAAGTGAAAGATATTGATTTTGAGCAGGGAACCATAACTGTTGACGAATCTTTGACGAGGCTTGATGGAGAGAATCTGATTACGGCACCAAAGACGGAAAGCTCGGTTCGTGTGATTACGATACATAAGGAATTGCAGGAGGAACTTAAGGAATATATTGCGACATTGTATCATGTGAGACCGGGAACACGTCTTTTTGCGGACGGACAAAGAGCTTCTTTGAGCACGAAATGGAGCGTGGAATAAGGATGTCGGGAGTAAAGAAAATTACAGTTCATTGTACCCGTCACAGTCATGCAAGTATGCTTGTGCAGATGGGATTCAGCCCAGTTGAGATTGCAAAACGGTTAGGGCATGGAAAGGTTACGACTACGATTGAAACCTATTGTCATCAGTCTATGGATGCGCAGGTAAAAATTGCAGATAGACTTGGAAAAGTGGAAAGAGGTGAGGAGAGTGGCATGTAAACGAGAGGACAGATTTCGGCATAACACAATCGCTTTCTGGCTAAGTGATGAAGAAAAAGCAGAGGTCGAAGCAAAAATTATATTGTCGGGAGTGCCGAAAGGTGAGTATTATCGGAAGGCTGTGCTGGGACAGGAGATTACGGTGGTGTCAGGCAGTTATATGTCATTTCGATTATCAAAGGTGTTGGAGCAGATCTGTGAAGAGTTGAACAATGAGAATTCAGAGAATGAACTGCTTTTTAAGGCTTTGGTAAAGGAATTGATAGCATTACAGAAAAATGCCCCTGCTGGTAACAGGGACATTACAGAATAAAAAGGATAAAGCCTTTCTATCCACAACAAATTTATTATAGCAAAGGCTTTCTCTGCAGGAAAGGAGAAATTTGTAATTTGAATATATTTTCAGAAGTGAAAGCGCATCTAACCGCAAGACAGGTGGCAGAAAGTTATGGACTGTATGTTCGTAGAAATGGCACTGCCTGTTGTCCGTTCCATGATGACAGACATCCGAGCATGAAGGTGGATAAAAATTATTACTGCTTTGCATGTGGGGCGAGCGGAGATGCGATTGATTACACGGCAAGAATGTATGGATTATCCCAGTATGATGCAGCAAAGAAATTGATAGAGGATTTTAATTTGCCAATTCATACAGAAACAATAAGTAAGAAAGAAAAAGAGAGACTTCACAGGGAAAAAGAGGAACGCATGCGCATTATCCGGATCAAGAAAAGATTTTCAAGATGGCGTAGGAAAACGGTAGATTTGTTAAAAGAAGCACTGGTTCAGATTGATGACAGTGGACAGGTATTTTGTGCTAAGGCACCAGATGTAATGTTTTCTGATGATTATGCCATGATGCTTCATGCAGAGCCAATCATTAATTTTTGGCTTGATATTCTCTGTATGGGTAGTGAGCAGGAGCAAAAAGAATTATTTATACAGGGCAGAAAAGAGGTGGAGAATATTGCAGGAAATGTCAGCAAATGGCACAGAAGTATCGTGGAGCGATGTCGGGAAAGTGCTTGATGATGAAATGAGCAGTATTGAGGATATCCGGACTGATCTTGTAAGAAATGATAAGGGAAATGTTTGCCAAAGTATTGATAATTGTATGACAGTTTTCCAAAAAGATCCTTTGTTGAAAAGTGCAATCAGGAAAAATGAGCTTTCAGGAAAAATCGATATTGTTGGTGAGATGGGGTGGGAAAGAACATCTTGCAGCGTGACGGATACAGATGTTTATCAGCTTCATTGGTATCTGGAAAAACAGTATGGATTAAAAAATGAGAGAAACATTAACAAAGCGTTGAATATCGTTGCAAGTGAGAACCGGTATCATCCGATTAGAAAGTATCTGGAACAGCTTGTATGGGATGGCAAGTATCGAATTGGGAAGTTGCTTCCTAAATATCTGGGAGCTGAAGATGATGCCTATACCAAGGAAATCATGCAGCTTCTTATGTTGGCAGCGATACATAGGATATATGAGCCGGGCTGTAAGTATGAAATTATGGTGTGTCTGGTAGGGGGACAGGGCGCAGGGAAGTCAACATTTTTCTGATTCCTTGCAATCAATGATGAATGGTTTTCGGATGATCTGAAACGTATGGATGATGACAATGTGTATCGGAAGATGCAGGGACACTGGATTATTGAAATGTCTGAGATGATGGCTACTGTGAATGCAAAAAGTATTGAAGATATCAAGTCATTTATCAGCAGGCAGAAAGAAACTTATAAAATTCCATATGAAACGCATCCGGAAGACAGACCAAGACAATGTGTATTTGTTGGTACTTCCAATAGTATGGATTTCCTTCCTCTTGATCGAACCGGTAATCGTAGATTTGCACCGATACTTGTACACCCGGACAGGGTGGAGAAGCATATTCTGGAGGACGAGAAAGAGGCAAGAAATTATATCATTCAGGCATGGGCAGAGGCAATGGAGCTGTATCGAAGCGGTCAGCATGAATTGAAGTTGTCCAAAGATACAGAAATCTATCTGCGTCAGATGCAGAAAGAATTTATGCCGGAGGATGCAAAAGTTGGAATTATCCAGTTGTGGCTGGATGAACTGACACAGGATTATGTGTGCAGCACCATGATCTATAAGGAAGCATTTGACCATGAATATGATACACCGAAGGACTGGGAATTAAAGGAAATCAATAATGTCATGAACAACAGTATTTCCGGATGGGAGAAAATATCATCCCACCGATTTGCGGAATATGGCATACAGAGAGGCTGGCGCAGAGTAGTAGATAAAGATGGATTTCATAAATTACCAGAATACGCAGAAACACCATTTGACAAAAAATAAGTTTTTTGATCCCCGTTTACAAATTCTGTTTACAGCCTGTGTATGCGAGATAGTAAACAATTCTGTTTACGAAGAAACACAGTGAATACGCATGAAGCAGAAGTTGTAAACAGTGTAAACAGGGAAAACGGCAAAAGAGTATTGTGACGACAGGAGCATGGACGCTCCTGTTGATGGATGAAATAATCGTCGGAGTATAAAGAAAATGGAGGTAATGCATAATGACAACAGGACGACTTGGATATAACAACGTAAATGACAGATATGGACTGCTTGTGTCAGATCTGTGGGTGCACAGCGGCTTTCACTGTGGGGAGGGGCTTGAGGTCATGGTAGATGGCAAATGGGTACCGACTCGCATGGAAATGTGCTGGAACGATGATGGCAGTCATGACTGGTATCTCGTTGGCACTCCTTATTTCGGTGATCTGGAATATGTCAGAGCAAGGATATAAGGAGTGACATTGGATAATCGTGGCACTGGCGGCAGATGTGTACTTACATGTGCGTTGCCAGCGTTGTGGTTATCCCCAAGAAGCCATCGGCGCATGAGAGCCCTCGGAGAACGCCTAGTTTTGATGCGTAGTGTCAAAACTAATAAGGCGTTACTTCTGACAGAAGTAACAAGACTTTAGCTAGTTTGAGAGTAAGAGATTGGAGGTGAAAAGCAGTGGGAAAGACGATATCATTTGTAAAAGGCAGAGGGCATATCAGCCACAACAACAGAGCTTTTATCAGCAATAACGTAGTGCCGGAGCGGACGGACTGGAACCGGACTTATGTGAAAGAGAGCATAGAAACAGCTTACGATACCTGTTTTGGACAGGCACTAAAGGACTACAATGCCAGGCAGAAACGAAAAGACCGACAGAAGCATGACTATATCACGGAGATCAGAAATTCCAAAAATAAAGAGAAAGTATTTTATGAGAATGTGGTGCAGATCGGCTCGAAAAATGATACAGCAGTTGCAGATAAAAACGGCTGCATGACAGAAGAAGCCGTAAAGGCGGCGAAGGTTCTTGAGAAATACGCACAGACATTTCAGGAGAGAAATCCAAATCTGTATCTGTTCAACTGTGTGCTGCACATGGACGAGGCGACACCGCATTTGCACATGGATTATATCCCGGTGGCGCACGGATACAAGTCCGGCATGGAGACACGGAACAGCCTGACGAAGGCGTTGCAGCAGATGGAATTTGATAAGGCAAAGAGCCGGAATGAGAATGAAACCGTTGCATGGCAGAAGAGGGAACGTGAATATCTGACGGAGCTTTGCCGGGAGCCGGGAATAGAGATAGACGTTCTCGGAATCAGCCGAGATAATCTGACCTTGCCGGAGTACAAGGTGGCTATGCGAAAAGTTGAGAGTCTGGAAGAGCAGGCAGATAAGATCAAGGAAAATAATATGGAGCAGAGGCATGAAAATATACAGTTAAAAGTTGAAGCCCGGAAACTAAATGCCGATGTGGAACAGTTGGAGGAACGTGCGGTAGAACTTGCTGGACAGATAGAGCAGCTCGAAGCAAAGGAGAAAGTGCAACAGGATAGAATAGATAAATACGGGATCAGAGCCGATGGGATTGATAAGATATCAAAGGAAGTGTCAGCAGAGGTCAAGAATGTTAAGGCTGCGGCAACACCCGTCAAATCCATATTCGGCGGCGAGGAGTATGTTAAGGTCAAGAAGTCCGAATGGAGCCGGATCGTGGCGACATTTGAGAAAGCACTTACAAGAAACAAACTGCTGGATAAGTATGAGGCAAAGATAGCCGAGCTTGAGAAGACCGTGGACTATCTGAAAACACGGGTAGAGAAATTCACAAATTGTATAAAAGAAATGAAGAAATTTCTGACGGAGAAGAACCTGCTGCATGAGTTCCTGAATCTGACGAGAAAACCGGAACCGGAAACGATACAGGACAGGATAGACAGGAAGAATGCAGAGGCAAGAGCAAAGAATGAGCAGACAGACCGGGATGGTCGGAGAAAGAGAGGTATTTATGAACATAATATATAGCATGGAAGGGAATTATTTAATTCCAGATATATTTGCAAACGAGGAGCCAGAGCAGGCACTAACTAAGTATGGTATGCTCCGAGAGAGTTTTCTGAAAAATCATCATAAGGGCATTTACACAGGAAAGCTGCTGGCTGGCACATTGAAAGAGCACTGTCTTGATATACAGGTTCAGGCAGAAAATATGACAGAACAGCTCACAAAGCAGCTAATGGCGGTAGAAGGTATTAGTGAGGATTTGAAAAGCCGTAATCAGATGGAATGGGTACGCAGGATGAATTCGATAAGAAATAGAGTGGATGAAATTGTGATGACAGAGATTGTGTATAAGATATAATCGATTACCTGTTCAAATCAGTAAGGCATACAAGATCCAAGGGTGAGATAATGAGTTTGGTTGAAAGGGGTGAGCTGGCATGGCACAGAATGATATGGAAAATCTAACAAAAGAAGCACGGATGACATATATATCCGCGGATTTTATTGAACAGACTGAGGAGCAATTACATGCTGCTGAGACAGAAATCCGGGATAATATGGATAAGATGAAAGATATGTCACCAGTTGAACGGTTTCGGGTTGAGTGGGGGATATATGACAGGTATATAGTTAGCTAAATGGGGATATTGAAAAAATGTATGCGCCTTGTAGCTGTGCTGGTATGCTAGCTGCGAGGCACTTTTGTAATACATTGTATCATCAGGTTGCTTTTGTTCGCCCCGTAGAATATAATGATATATGAAAGTAGAGGTAAATGATATGGGTTACATGACAGCAAATCAAGCTGCAAAAAAATGGAATATTTCTCAACGCAGAGTACAAATATTATGCTCTGAAAATCGGATAAAAGGTACATTTAAATTGGGAGAAGCTTGGGCAATTCCAGAGAATGCGGAAAAACCAGAGGATAATAGAAAGGTAAAAAAACAAAATGAAAACAAGTCTAAATGCCATTGATTTATTTTGCGGATGTGGAGGTTTATCTTATGGATTTGAAAAGGCAGGCTACAATATTTTGCTGGGAATAGATAATGATGCCAAAGCCTTAGAAACATTTGAATTAAATCACAAAGGGTCAAAATCAATTTGTGGAGATATAACAGAATTAACATATGAAAAGGATATAAAACCATTAATTGGAAATAAAACAATAGATGTCATTATAGGTGGACCTCCTTGTCAGGGCATGTCACTTTCGGGACCGAGAAAATTTGATGATCCTAGAAATAAGCTTTATTTGACATATATACGTTTAGTGGAAGAGATCAAGCCGAAAGCATTTGTAATTGAAAATGTTCCAGGGCTTGTAAGCTTATTTGGTGGACAGATCAAAGATAATATTATCCAGAAATTTACTGATCTGGGCTATGAAATCCAATATAGAGTATTATGTGCATCAGATTATGGGGTGCCGCAAAATAGGAAACGTGTAGTGTTTGTGGGAATGAAACATGGACAATATGAATATCCGAAAGCTAACCCCGAAACTGTAAGTTGTAGAATGGCATTGTCGGATCTTCCAACATTAGAGAGCGAATTAGGTTGTGAGAATGCGCCATATCTCACAGATGCACAAAACGATTATCAAAAACTAATGAGAAAAAATTCAAGTGTGGTTAGAAATCATATTGCTGCAAATCATTCTGAAAAAGTCAAAAAAATAATATCTTTGGTTCCAGATGGTGGAAACTATAAGGATTTGCCAGAAGAATATAGAAATAGTAGAAATTTCCATGTTGCATGGACAAGATTTGCAAGTGATAAACCTGCACCTACTATTGATACAGGGCATAGACATCATTTTCATTATAAATATAATCGAGTACCAACGGTTAGGGAGTGTGCAAGATTACAATCGTTTCCAGATGACTTTATTTTTTTAGGGAACAAAACACAACAGTTTAGACAAGTGGGAAATGCAGTTCCACCGCTTATGGCACAGCGTATTGCAGAACAATTAACAAAAGCGTTAGGAGATGAAAATAATGGCTGAATATCAAATACCAAAAGAGTATTATTTTAGATTGCATCATGTCAGACCTCGCTTTAAAGGGGATATAGAAAATGTTTTAATATATGTTGCAGAGGAAATTTCAAGGGTCGGTGAGAAAGCAACGGATGAATTTGTTGCTGATGTAAATGCTGCCCTGTTTCGATATCCGGGAAATGTACATAGGGAACTAAAAACAATAAATAATTGGAGAACAGAGATTTCAGCATTGTTTGGATTTATACAACATACGGAGATAACAGACAAACCGGGTAGACGAGCAATAGAGTTGGCTAATAATCAAGATTTAGTTGAGTGTTTTAAAGTATTTCTATATAATTTTCAATATCCGGGTGCACATATAAAGCCTAGGGCGGTATTGGAGCAGATAGAGCAAGGCATAAAATTCAAACCTGCACAATATGTTTTGCAATTATTAAGATATGCTAATAGAAAAGGTGGAAATTCTATTGGGATAACTAAACCGGAAGCGTGTCATTGTATATTTAATGATTTACGTGTGACTAGAGATCACGAAGGCGTTGAGAATACTTGGAAGAGGATTTCAGATAATCGAAAGAATAAAATGACGTATGATCAAACTGGCGATGTGGTACGTTATGCAGGCGATATTTTGGATTACATGGAGATTGCAAATCTTTTGAAGACTTATGACAGTAGAACATACTATCTTAATACGTTGGAAGAAGAATCGATTATAAAATTTTGTGAATCTAATGAGTGGTTTGATGGATATGACAATATGATACAAAGTCGTCATGGAAGTTTGGAGACTGTGAAAGCTTGTAGTGACGGCTGGTTTGCATATGTCAATAGAGATATGAAGAATACGGATTTTTCAACAGATATTTTGGCATATATTGCAAATGATGCGGAAGAATTAGAGCAGCTAAAAGAAAATGCAAGAAATGCCAAAGATGCTGGATTAGCAGACTTTATTGAAAGAGATGATGTGATTGAAAAGCGTATTGCTACATATTATGATATGCTGACAACGAAAGACATAGGTGACATAGGTGAAAGTCTAGTTCATGGACATGAGTGCATGAGAATTAAATTAGGTGGTCGTGAGGATTTGATTCATTTGATCAAGCGAATACCTACGCAATTTGCTGTTGGATATGACATTAGTTCGGTAGAGTTGGATGAGCGAAAGAGATATATTGAAGTCAAAACTACTATTAGTTCAAAACCATTACATTTTAACAGAATTCATTTGACAAAAAATGAGTGGAATACAGCGAGCAGTACTCATGATAGATATTTTGTATATCGTTTGCTTCTTAGTAAATCGGAGCGAAAATTGTTTTTGTTACAAGATCCGGTAGGACTTTATAAACAAGATAAAATTGATATGGTACCTGCAGATGGAGCGGATATAACATTTGATCCCAAGCAAGTGGGACAATTTGAGGAGTTGTTAACATGGAAAAATTAAAAGTAGCATCATTGTTTTGCGGATGTGGTGGAACGGATGTTGGATTGTTGGGTGATTTTGATTTCTTGGGTAAACATTATGAGGCTAATGGTATGGAGATAGTTTATGCCAATGATATTGATGATAATGCTTGTAATATTTTTAAAGAAAATTTTGGAATTACGCCTGATAACCGCGATATCAGAGAGGTAAAGTCGGAAGAAATTCCAGAGTTTGATATTTTGACAGGTGGTTTCCCCTGTCAGTCGTTTTCTATTATTGCACAGAATCCCAAACGTCTCGGCGTAAAGGATGAAAGAGGAAAGCTGTTTTTTGAGATGTGCAGGATATTAAGGGAAAGACAACCTAAATGTTTTATTGCAGAGAATGTAAAGGGTATTCTTACTGCAAATAAAAAAAGTGCATTCCCGTTAATCATGAAAGAATTTGAAGAAAGTGGGTATGATGTTCAGTACCGTATTTTGAATTCAGCCAATTACGGAGTGCCACAAAAGCGAGAACGTGTGATTATTGTTGGATTTAGAAAAGATTTAAATATAGATTTTTCATTTCCAGATGTAGAGATAGAAGATGAAAATAATTTTGCACCATTAAAAAAGGTTATTGAGAAAAAAGTGGATGAAAAATATTTCTTTAGTGAACGTGCTGTGGCTGGAATGATGAAAAAAAGAGAGAGTATGAACAAGGGAAGGGCGCAAGATATTAATAAGCCTTGTAATACAGTGGGGGCACATTTGGCAAAGGTGTCTTTGAATAGTACAGATCCGGTACTTATGGAAAAAAATAGGTACCGGAGATTTACACCTAGAGAAGTGGCGAGAATACAGTCTTTTCCAGATGATTTTGAACTCGTTGGAAGCGAGGCTGCTCAGTATAGAGCCTTGGGAAATGCTATTCCACCGGTGATGTTTTGGTATGTGGCAAAGGCGGTAAAAGAGGAACTAATAGTTTAACGATATATATGGAAATATGACATCGGATTAAAGAATAATAGTGACAATGGACATTTAGTTAATATTACTAAGAGGATTATTTATGGAAGAAAAAAGAGTGTTATCATTTATACATATTTCTGATATACATTTTAGAAAAGAGAGCGGAGACCCATATGATATTGACAATGAATTGAGAAAAGCTATGTTGACTGATTTAGAATATAAAGCGAAAAAGGAATTGGTCAATGTGTGTGGGGTACTGGTATGTGGTGATTTGGCGTTTAGTGGGCAAGAAAGTGAATTTAGTGTAGCCAAAAATTTCTTGAATGACGTGACAAAAATATTTGGAATATCATTAAAGGATGTTTTTTGTGTCGCAGGAAATCATGATGTTGATCAATCTATTGCACGTAATTCAAGAATATTAGAGTGTATACAAGATGATTTGGTATTAATAGATAAGAACGAACCAGATTATCTTGATGCGGAAATTAGAAAAATCCAAAATGATCAGTTCATAAAGGGCGTATTATATGAACCGCTTTCAGCTTACAATAAATGCGTAAAAGAAATGGCTAGTGATTATTCAATCGAAGAACCAACATGGCAATCTCTAATGATGCTAAGTGAAAAATATACGTTAGCTATTTATGGAATGAATTCTGTTTTGGTATCTAATCATAAGGATCATTTAGATAAAGATGGAAATAAACTTATTGATGCGGAACGAAAAATGGTTATCAATAGAAAACAGATTCCAGATTATTGCGAAAATGTTATTTATACCCAATATATGAAACCGCTTAAAGAGAATAATGAATATGGATATATATGGGATTTGCATCGTTCGCTTCAGATTACGACGTCTCATTATGTACCTGCAGAGGATGGGGCTATTCGTTTAATGTATGGTTATCTGCCTCAATTATATCAGTTGAGAGATCATATGAGAGAGAAATTTGGACTGACTTTGATGAGTAATCTAGAGGACTATCCACAGGAGAGGGATTCTGAATTGGATCCGTACTATGAAAAAATCTATATTGCTTTAAAGGAAATGCGATTGGAAAATGAAACGAAATACACTAACGATAGATATTACATCACAAGAAAAAAATATCGAACAGTAAATGGAAAAGGTTTTTTTGAATACACACTGTCATATGCACAGGAGGGAATAACTAAATTTGATAGGTTTGTTGTATATTCGTTTAATGACATTCCTGATAATTATTCAATTCAGTGTGATCTTGCTCAGACTAATGTCGATTTTAATGGAGTTGATATTGATATAAAGTGTCTGATGGCTTGGAATATTTCTATACGTCCATGTGAGTTAGAAAAGTTAGCTGCAATATGTGGACATAATATTAGGGTGAGATCAGATAGCACGTATTACAAAACATTAATGAAATTTCTCAGTAGAACAGGGATGAATCTGTTGGATATTATTTTGGCAGATGATGAGAACTATAAGACTTATGTTCGTAAAGTTGAACTGGATAAAAATGCTGAGTTGGAAAGTACTTTTAACCAAATAAGAGGTGTTATAATTGGTGAAAAATCAGGAAGTAATATTTTAAGATACATCATTGCTTATTTGAAGAATGATGTGATTAGAGACCAGTTAGCGGATCGTTCCAATAATCTTCTATCGTCTTTATATCTGAGAAATGAAGCGATACCATTTGATGAAATGCCATATGCCTCAAGTTTATGTGGGCATAATTTGCTGAAATCAAGACTACATAAATGTTTAGATATATATGACTGTGAATATCAATATGTGTCTGCAATGGTGAATAAAGAGGCTTATGATAGTAATACCTTATATGTAACTGTAGATGATAATCAGTTGGACTATTATCGATATGAGGTGGAGAGATTTAATCATAATCTGTATAAAAGCACGAAACAGCAACTTAGAAAAATGGAAATATTTGCAAACCATTTGTATGTTAAGAGCTATTATGAGGTGACTAAATCTGTTATAGAAAAGTTACATCAATATACATTGGAGGGAGTTGAAAATTATTCTGATATGCTTGCAGATAATGCAGATTTTGTGAATGAAATTGACGATGCTGCAAAGCAAAAAATATTAGAAAATATATTTATTAATTCTAGATTGGGAATGGTTTATGGTGCAGCAGGAACAGGTAAAACAAGAGTGGCAGAATATATTGCAAAATTGTTTGAGAATAAGAAAATTCTTTTGCTTGCAAATACAAATGCTGCAAAAAATAATTTACAGAGAAGAATAAAATGTTCTTGTGACTGCTATACAGTATACGATTATTTAAAAAATGGATATAATTGGAAGAAATATAATCTGGTTATTGTAGATGAATGTAGCACTGTGTGTAATGAAGACGTTATGAAGCTGTTTGGAAAATGTAATTCGGAAGCATATTTATTGCTTGGAGACATATACCAGATAGAGGCAATAAAATTTGGAAATTGGTTTAATTTTGCAAGATATTTTGTTGATAAAAAATCCGTGTACGAGCTATCAACTCCGTACAGGGCAAAGGACAAAGCAAGTTTGCTTAATATGTGGACCTGTGTAAGAGAATTCGACCCTAATATGTTTGAAAGACTACAAGCAAATGGATTTATATCAACTTTAAATGAATCTATTTTTGAAAAAAATGATGACGAGATCATTTTATGCTTAGGTTATGATGGGTTATATGGAGTCAATAATATTAATAGATATATGCAGAAAATTAATCCGTCTAAGCCGATTGAGTGGGGGAATTGGACATATAAAGTTGGAGATGAAGTTTTATTTAATGAGAATAGAAGATTTGGAAATGTCTTATATAATAATTTGAAGGGACGCATATTGTCAATTGATAAGAAAATGGACGAAATAGTATTTCAACTACTTGTTGATAAGGTGATTGATAAAAGAGAGGTTCTTTCCTCTGGGATTAAGCTTATTGATTGCGAGTATGAAGGGAAATCTATTGTTGAAATTGGAGTGAAGAAACGGATTGAACGGGATTCGGATGCTGATTATTCGGAAGAAATTGTGCCATTTCAAATTGCTTATGCAGTATCTATACACAAGGCACAGGGACTGGAATATAAGTCCGTTAAGGTGGTGATTACAGAGGATGTTGATGAAAGAATATCACATAATATCTTCTATACTGCAATTACGAGGGCAACAGATAGACTTAAAATATATATGAGTAAAGAAACGCAGAGCAAACTTGCAAAAAAATTTGTAAAAGGTAATGTTGGACTACAGCAAGCACAATTATTTGCAGGACATGCTGGATTAAAATTAAAAAATACATTGTCTTCGTAGAGCAGTTGCAAATGGCATAAAAATCATATTAAAGGGAGTGGTGCCAAATGATAGATATACACAGCAAAGAATGACAAAAGTGATTGGATATTTCAAAATCACCTGTATTTTAACCTGAATACAGGTAATGAGGAGATGTCACAAAAAGAAATTGATATCGTTCAACAAGTGGATGATGCTAGGCTGGCACATGATAAGCATATAGAAACAAAATATGGTTTGGGTACAATCCGTAATTTGTCATTCGGGCGCAGGACTTCACTTCTGGAAACTAGTTAGTCAGCTTTTATTTAACAATGAGCTTGTAGTTGAGAGGAAAGGGAGCAATCAGGGATTGCCGGATGCAGTAATAGACTTGGATATAATACTATGTTGCATTTGATTATGTAGTTGATAATCTAGTGGAATGGACAGGCACCGGAAAGACAGATAAAGTCAAGATTCGTCAAGAGGTTTTATAGGCAATTGAGAATCACAGAATTAATTTGGTAACTGGTATTTTAATTTTGAAAACGTATACAGTGTTATTATGTGTTGCAGTTGCGAAAGTGAGAAAATACAGAATGAATAGTATAAAGCATATACAAAGTGAAATTATGAAATTGGAGGGTGGGGCCTTTCAGACATTGTTTGATGCGTACCTCTATAAAAGATTTAAATTTAAAAATATCCAGACTTTGGGTGTCCAGACGGGAACAAATAAACCAACCAAAGGGATACCAGACTCATATGTTTTAACAGAAGATGGAAAATATATTTTAATAAATTATGGGAGCGTAAGTTCTAATCCGGTAAAGAAAATAAAGGATGATATTTTGGCATGTCTTAATGCTGAAAAATTGTCAATATCTAGAGATAAAATAGCAAAGATAATTTGTGGCTATACCTCTACAAATATTTCCTTAGATCAATTTGATGATATTATTAAAGAACACAAAGATATCAAGATAGAACTTATTGGTATAGATACGCTATCACATGATTTAGCATTAAGGTATCCGCATATAGCTAAGGAGCAGCTTGGTATAGCTATTGATACAAATCAATTTTTTGATACAGAGGATTTTGTAAGAGTGTATGATGCGAATGGAATAAATGCACCAATTGATTGTAGATTTTTGCATAGACAAGAAGAAATTAAGAAAATATGTAAAAGCATAAATGAAAATGTAGTAACAATTTTGACAGGTCCTTCAGGAATTGGAAAGACAAGATTAGCTCTGGAAACTTGCCGTATATTAGATAAGGATGACTTAAGTGTGTACTGTATCAAAAATAATGGTAATCTGTTGTATGAGGACATGAAATATTATATTGACGTTGTAGGAAATTATTTGCTTTTCTTTGATGATGCCAATATGGTGCCCAGCTTGGATAATGTACTTAACGCCATTTCGACTTTGCCTGAGGGGTACAATGTAAAAGTACTTATTACAGTAAGAGACTATGCCAAAGATAGAGTGATTAAATCAGTATCGAAATATTTTAGATATAGTATTGTAGAAATAGGGAAATTTAATGATAGCGATATTAAAGATGTTTTGCAAGTTAACTTTGGTATTAAAAATCCAGACTACCTTAAGGAAATTGTGAAGATTGCTAATGGCAATGTAAGACTTGCATGCCTTGCTGGTATAAGATCAGTAAGGTCAGGTTATCAAGCAATACATAATGTGGAAGACATTTTTAAGAATTATTATGGACATATAATTAATGAGGTGAATTTAGCAAAAGAGGATATTTTAATATTATTTTTTATTGTTGTATCTGGTCCGGTTAAAAAAAATCAGAATCAATTGTATGAGTCTCTGAAACAAAAATATTACAATGAACATAATGAAAATGAAATAATTGAAAAATTATATTCTTTTGAATTGATTGATTGGTTTAAAAAAGAGATAATCAAAATATCAGATCAGAGTTTTGGAAATTATATATTGTATTTAGTATTATTTGAGAATAAGTGGGTAGAGGTCGAGGACCTGGTTTTGAGTTTTTTTCCTGTTTATAGAAATAAGATTGTATATGTATTAAGAACTTTAACAGAAATATTTTATTCTGACCCAATGTTAGAATATGTTAAGGCGTCAACGATTTCTGCATGGAATAAAGCGCCATTTGACCAGCAGATGCAATATGTTGAATCGTTTTATGTGTTTGATCCCGATAAAGCATTATCAATTATAAAAAAACATGTAGATGAAGAAGAAAAAGTTGAAATTGACTTAAAGAATTTTGATATAAAGAGCAAAGCAAATCATTATCATTTGCCTAATGTAGAGATAGAAATTTTATGTGGATATAAATATATTGATTGCTTTGAAGATGCAGTTGATCTTTTGATCATTTATTTTACAAAAAGACCTGATTTGATAATTGATTTCTACAATGCTTTTTGTAGCAAGATGTTATATGATAAGTATTCGTATGAAAATGATTATAAAAATGAGACATTGCTACTGCAAAAACTGTGGAGTAGTACCAATTACGGGAAAAATTATAATAACAGTATTTTGTACTTATGTGTCGCAGAGTACGCATTGAGGACATATATCGAATATACAGAGCAACATATAAATGATCGTTTGTTTGATTTTATAAGGATGCCTCTGGTATTTACTGAGGGCCTGGCTGTTATTCGTAATGAAATATGGAAAAATTTAGGTATTCTCAGAAAATCTGAGAATTATTATTCTAAGGTTAATAAGATTTTGTTAGAAGCAAATTTAAATGGACTTGGAGTGGAAGCGACTAAGAAAGTCTTTGAAGTGGATTTTAATAGTGTTTTTGAATTGGTTATATCAAAGGATAATCCCAATTTTGATGATGCAAGAATTATAGATAGTTATGAGGGGTTAGCCAAACAAATAGGGGTAAGATTTGATGATCGTTTCAAAATTGCAATGAAAAATAAGAAATTTAGGGTGTATAAAATGCTGCTAGGACATCCTAAGTCTGATGAAACTATGGAAGAATTTAAAAAAAGACACAGGAAGTATCTTTTTAAAAAGATTAGTTCATACAAGATTTCTGATTATAAAGAATTATTCAAGATATGTGATTTTCTTGAAAAAAAGGAAAATGTTACGAATTTGTGGGGTTTAAGTGCTGGTCTAGAACTTGTTTTTGAAATTCTAGAGGACAATGATAGTTCATACGTTGATATTATTAGTGAATATTTAAATGCAAATGCACCATTGAGACTGAATAGATATCGACAGATAAATAGAATGTTAGAAATTATAGGATATGATGGTACATATAAATTAGTAAATAGTAAAAAGTTTGACAAGAAAAATGAGTGGCTATCTTCAATTTGGCAATGCCTAGAAAATGACAGAATTACGGATAAGGTTGTTGAAGATTATAAAAAATTCGTTTTAGATAATATTAATGGAGATAATCCAGTTGTGCCAACATTTCAAATGTTGAATATATATGGTGAAAGGGATTTGGAACTAAAGGTAAAGGTGATTAAGGCAGTGTCTGATAGCCCGCGATTTTCTATTATTTTTTTGGGAGATGAATTTAAAGACGATGTTTATGAGGTGGTTCTGCATGAATTTGCAGATGGTGATGTTGAAGTTATTTTAAATATTTTTAGGGATGATATAAAAGCGTTATCAAATATTTATATGAATATTCTTAAAGAGGGAAGACGTTTTGATCTTGGCGGAAAACTTTTTAAGAGAATTTTTGAACATAGAGAACTGATGTGGAATGATTATGTGGAATATATAGAGGAAAACAGTTATAGAGACCTTTATAAAAAGGATATTATTGAATTCATATGGGAAACTGAAAACTGGAAAGCATGCGTGGAGTATGCTTATAAATTGCTTATTGATGATAATGTTTATTATGATGTAGAAGAACAGGGGCGTTTATTATTCGAAAAATCAAGGAATGATTTTATCATGAATAGAAAAAAGAATTGGTTGTTTGAGAAAATGAAGGAAACCAGTGAAGATATTACTAAATGCAAAAATATTATTGATATAATCGTAACAGTTTTGCCAGAATGGAAGTTAGAATTTATTCTTGAATTTATAAATAAAAATAGTGACAGTGAAGCTTTTAAAAAGATTAATCTTTTTCCGTCGACACGATATGGTAGCGGAAGTGAAGTCCCATTCATATTTGACGAGATAAAATTTTTGAAAATGTTAAAAGACAATTTGAAAGGAATTGATTTTATTGAACACAGGGCGTATCTTGAGGAGAGGTGTAGAAGTCTTAATAAATATCGAGAAAAGCTTGAATTGATGGAGTATCTTGAAAATGCAGATTATGCATAGTATTATGCGTGATTTTGTTGGAATATAAAATGCATTGCGGTGAAGGGATGGTATACTACGATTGAGTATATATGGACAATAATAACACCTGGCGTGTATACCCACAGGAGACCCAAACCATGATCAAACAAATAAAAACAGGACAACAAATCTTTTCAAGAAAAGCAAAGCAAGCGACGGAGGCTGACAAGCAGGTTGTTACGGATATGCTTGACACCTTGCGGGCGAATAGGGAGCGGTGCGTTGGCATGGCGGCGAACATGATCGGAGTGAACAAGGCGGTGATCGTTGTGGCTGCGGGACCATTTCAATTTGCAATGATCAATCCGGTGATCACGAAGAAGAGCGGTGAATATCGGACGGAAGAAGGCTGCCTTTCCCTTAATGGGGTCAGACAATGCACACGATATAAGGAAATAGAGGTAGACTACCTTGATAGCAATTTTAAACCGCAGCACAGTGCCTACAGTGGATATGTGGCGCAGATAATACAACATGAGATAGATCATTGTAATGGAATAATTATTTGATGGGTGACAATTAAGGTTTATTACAGCATAATAGTTACCACAGATAATTACCACGGGCAATCATTGCAAATGATAATTGCAATATATTATTAATTTGACAGATAATTGTCAAAGACAATGATTTGTACCAATAATCAATTTGAAAGAATATTTATCATAAATAATTGCAAGTATGATTATCAGGAATACGAGACTACTACAAAAATATAGTTGCTATAGCTTGTACTCACAATTTCAGATGAGCGGAAAGGCAAATAAATCTTGGCTCACACAATAAACACAAAACATGAAAGGATGATACACATTGGATAAGAAAAAGACAGATTTTACCCAGGGAAATATACTGGGAAAATTAATACAGTTTATGCTGCCGGAGCTGCCATTGCAACAGTATTTGCCCAGACGGTGCAGAGGATAAAGACAAGTGATCACAAGTTCATAGCTGTTATCCTGATAATGGCACTGGCATTTATCTGTATCTGCTCCCACAGTGACTATGCAGACTGGCTGGTAAATGAAGAACAGGCGGGCGTACGTTCCACAGCGTCAGCAGTTGATGGTGCGGACAGACAACTGGACGGGGCAAGGATCCTGGATTATTCCTTAGGGGCCAATATCTGTGGTGTAATAACCACTGCCATATTGACGTGTATATATATAACGCTGTTGAGTTAAACATATCTTGACGGATTTAAAGTGAATACATAATAGTGTCATAGGGGTGGCCTTTATCTGGCTGCCCCTTGTTTATTTGCTGGCTGTACAAAAAATAAATCCTCGAATATAATAAAATTATATTGATTTATATTAAGAAATGCAGGAAAATAGAAGTGTATATTGTTGCAGAAAGATATTTGCAGCAGAAACAACATAAAACATTGTTTTACAGAAGGGTGGGGGAAGGCTTACGGCATTACATGATGAAAATGGTTCCGGATCAGATGGTTCCGGATGGGGAATAGCACTGGTAATCATTGCTGTTATTATTTTGACAATTATAGGTGCGGCAAATGCCGATAAAGACCCCGGGTATGCAACTAAGGTACATACATGGGTAGAAAGAACCAGTGAGGTTACGACCCAGGAAAAGGTAAGGTCAACTACGGAATACATAACCACAGAACGAAGAGAGACCACAACAAGAAGTACCTCCCAGCCTACGGAGAAAAATACTACAACGACCGGTCATAAATATAATACTTCAAGTGACTCATATGATGATGGATATGATGATATTTATATGGATGGGGATTATGATTATGACAGGTATGATCACGATAGTGATTATGCAGATGGTGTAGACGATGCATTGGATGAATTCGGTGATGATTACGACGATTGAAAAGGCTGCAAATTTGCTCCGGTACATTGCGGGATATTTCAAGCTGTGTTATCATGGCAATACATATGATGAATCGACGAAAGGTGAATATAGATAATGTTACAAGGGGTAGGAAGTAAAGTTTTTAGATATGAAAGTGCCAATGAAGAAAATATTCAGGCATTTGCAGATGACAGACTTTATTTTGCTGCCCCTGATGTATTTAATGGGCCATTTGAGAAGAGTATGTATGTGGACTTTTCCAGGGCATGGGAGTTGGTGTCCTATGAGCTGGAGCATTATGAGAGAGATTATCTGGGTGGTAAGAATAAGGACAGCTTTCGGATAATAACGCCTTTTAACAGGGAATTTTTCACGAAGACTTCCGAGACTCCCGAAAGTAGGAAAGCCTTTGAGGACAAGATTTGTCTTGCCATCGGAGATATTACAGGAAAGCTCGGGGCAAATGGCAGGATGGCAGACTTCTACGAGGATTACCTGTCGGACAATGTATGGATGGAGCATGGTGATCATTATAGAGGATTTGCACTTATGTATGATAAGGCAAAACTTGAAAAGGGCGTACTTTATGATCCGGAAGATCGGGAGCTGCTTAAGAAAGCAAGCTTTGGTAAGGTGAACTACAGGGAGGCACGGCATGATTTGGGTGCTGAGCTTTTTAAGCTTTTGTCCCAGAAAAGCCACAATGATATAAAGAACGGACTTAAGCCGGTATTACTGCAGATGCTTACAACCAGAAATAAGAGCCGGGCTTCAGAGAAGGAGTGGAGGCTGTGCAGTTTTCCGGAAGATATCAATACTCCTGATGAGGCTGCATATATGTCCGTGAAGCCTGAGGCGGTATTTGTAGGGGAAGATATTGACCATGACGTGAAACTTGAGCTGTGCCGTATTGCAAAGAAAAAGAAGCTTCATGTGTATGAGGTATATGTGGATCCTGCAACACCGTTTTACAGACTGGATTTTAGGAAGATTGATAATAAGGGGCGGTAGATGTAAACTTCCCCCAACTGCCGTTTGACAGTCCATTAAAGTTGTGTTAAATTAACTGCATAAAACCCATATGGGAGTGGATTTTTCAAGAGAGATCTTTTTTCGCCACACAGTATTTTTACTGTGTGGCATTTTTAATGCAAAAAAATGCTGACCGGAAGTTGTGTCATGGCAGAAAATGACATTTGCCATAGACATATAGTTTTAGGCACATAGTTATAGAAACACAGTTTTAAGTACAATAAGATAAGGAGCGAGAAGATTTATGGATCAGAATTTCATGAAGGAGAAAAATATACTGCAACTGGTTATTTCCATGTCGCTGCCCATGGTGATCTCCATGGCGGTAAATTCCCTGTATAACATAGTAGATAGTTATTTTGTCGCGAAGATAAGTGAGGAGGCAATGACGGCATTGTCGCTGGTGTATCCGGTGCAGAACCTTATAACCTCCATTGCGGTAGGATTTGGCATAGGAATGAATGCCAGGATCGCATTCTGTCTTGGCGCCGGGGATGAGAAGCAGGCAGATCAGGCAGCCACAACGGGCATGCTCTTAAGCTTCATTCACGGCGTGATACTTATGGCGGTATGTACCCTTGGTATGCCGTGGTTCCTGTCACTGTACACCGACAATCAGGAGATCCTAAGCATGGGACTTACATATGCCAACAGGGCATTTGCATTCTCCATCATTATAATGCTTGGAATATCATTGGAGAAGATATTCCAGTCGGTAGGCCGTATGAAGGTATCCATGATAAGTATGATGTGCGGTTTCATTGCAAATATCGTCCTGGATCCCCTTATGATCTTCGGAATAGGTCCATTTCCGAAGATGGGCATGGCAGGCGCAGCCTACGCGACTGGTATAGGGCAGACCATAACCTTGCTTGTATATATTGCCTTCTGCATATTCAGACCGTTGCCGGTTAAGTTCAACAGGAAGAACATATATTTCGGAGGCAATCTGCTCAAGAGACTTTATGCGGTGGGAATACCTGCTTCCCTTAACATGGCACTTCCGTCATTGCTCATATCAGCATTGAACGGCATATTGGCAGCATTTTCCGAGAGCTATGTGCTGGTGCTTGGAGCCTATTACAAGCTTCAGACATTTATCTATCTATCTGCAAATGGTATCATTCAGGGCATACGTCCTATCATCAGCTTCAACTACGGAGCCGGTGAGAAGAAGAGAGTTCGACAGACCTTCAAGGTATCACTTTGCCTGGCTGCGGGGGTTATGGCTGTGGGATGGATACTGTCACTGCTGATACCGGGACAAATGATCGGTTTGTTCACCGAGAACATAAGCACCATCAATATAGGAATAAAGGCACTTCATATAATAAGCTTCGGTTTCGTGGTATCTGCCGTGTCAGTTACCTGTTCGGGAGCTCTTGAAGCACTGGAACAGGGCATGGCTTCGCTCATGATATCCTTATCCAGATATGTGGTGATCATCATTCCGGCAGCGTGGATATTGTCCCATATATTGGGAGCAGAAGGAGTTTTCTATGCATTTCCGGTTGCAGAGGCCTTGACGGCTGTCATATCAGCTTTCATTATGAAGCATGTTGCCAAAGCCAAGGCTATCACAGTAACTGACTAAATATATGGAAAGCGAATGTGATCATTATAGGTGACCGATAAAAGTATTACTGTAAATGATCAAATGCTCGGAAAACAAATGTAATTACGATAAGTACCCGATAAAGATACGCTGTATGTAGAAGTTATGGTATAATATGTCAGAAACTAACAAATTTCAAGAAACCAAAGGGAGAACAAATAACATATGACCTGTGAAGACATGATGGAGATACCTGAACTGAATAATGTGCTCAATCTTAAAGCAGGGGAAGCCGGACTTGAGCATTCTATAAGATGGATATATTTTGCCGACTGTCTTCAGTGCGTGAAGAACGAATATCGGATCGAGAATTATATACATGGTGGAGAATTTGTTGTACTGACCAACAGAAGTCTTACAGACGACAGCAAGAGTCTCATGAACCTTATCGACCGTATGAGGGAACATGACATAGCGGCATTGGGGATAAATGAAGGACAGATATCGGACAAGCTCATGAGCTATTGCACGGAGCATGATCTTCCTTTATTTGAGCTTCCGGAGCTTTTTCCTCTTATTGATCTGAGCCAGATAATGTGCCAGAGACTGGTTCTTGAGGAAAATGACAGGAACTCAGCCGAGCAGCTTTTGTCCTCTATATTGGATGCGGAATATCTGGATAGGGACAAGGTATTTGCCCAGGCAAGAGTGCTTAATATTGACCTTGCCGGAAGCTTCACTGTGGTAGAATTTGCATTTCTCCAGGCAGATGAAGCAGATCGTGACTACCTGGCAGCGGGACAGAGACTTAGAAGTATAACCACCGGGGAATTTGCAAGCCATACCGGGACAAATGTAATGGTAATGTTACAGACCGGTTCCATGATCGCTCTTATACCGGTTGAGCATGTGGATGACAGCCGGATGAAGGAGATACTTAACCGTATCGTTGACAGGGCTGAGCGGGAGTGCGGAACCGAGCTGATAGCCGGCGTTGGCAATGCCACAGGATATCTTGAGGACGTGAAGTTAAGCAGAAACGAGGCGGCGGCAGCCATTAAGATCGCCCGGGCGTCAGATTCACCGGAGCATGTGGTATTTTATGATGAATTGGGACTTTATACACTTATCTCGCATATTCCTGACAGCAGATTTCTGGATAAATTCGTGGAGGACAACTTGGGAAGGCTCATAAATGCAGACCGGGTAAATAGCGGAAATCTCTGCGAGACACTGGAGAAATACCTTAATTGCAACTGTAATGCCAAGAGCACCGCAGAGTACATGTACCTTCACAGGAATACCCTTAATTACAGGCTTAATAAGATCAGGGAGATACTGGAGACAGACCTTGATGATCTGGATACCTGCATGAAGCTTAAGATGGCATTCATGATAAGAAATTACAGAAAGCTTACGGAAACCTGATAGAAAAATAACATTGTGCACCGTGCACAAAAAATATAGTACCCGAAAAACATTGATTTTACCATCACAGTTGGTATAATAGACACAAATTAAAGAAAAGCAAACGACAAAGGCGTTGGATATAGTTAATACTATCCGGCGTCTTTTTTTACTGTAATGATGTCTTTGACATCGTTACGCCGCAGCAACCCTTGCCAAACAGGCAATTTCAAATGGTTGCTGCTCGAGTTGATTGTTTAGTAAGGAGGACGAAAGATATGAGTACAGCAGCAGAATTAGCAACAGCATTACCAGAGATAATCACAGAGCAGGTTCCGGGACCAAAGTCAAAGGAACTTCTTGACAGAAGAGACGCAGCAATCCCACAGGCATTGTGCGGCAAGACCTATCCAATATGTATCAAGCAGGGCGCAGGTGCAATGTTTGAGGATCTTGATGGAAATAAGATCCTTGACTGGGTTGGAGGTGTAGGTGTTTTAAATATCGGTTATTCACATCCAGAGGTAGTAGAAGCGGTAAAGGAGCAGGCAGAGAAATATTTCCATACAATATTTAATGTATATGTTCATGAGGGCTATGTTGAGCTGGCAGAAAAGCTCAATGAATTGATCCCTTGTAAGGGAGATGTGAAGAAAACATACTTTGCAAATTCCGGTGCAGAGTGTGATGAGAATGCCATCAAGATCGCCAAGGCATACACCAAGAGAAGCGGTGTCATCTGCTTCACCGGTGCATTCCACGGCAGAACAAATCTTACAATGGCACTTACAGCCAAGAAGGTATATGCAGTGGGCATGGGTCCATTCCCTGCAGGAATATACAGAGCACCATATCCATATCTCTACAGAGCACCGAAGGGATATACAGAGGAAGAGGCGATCAAGTATTATCTTGATGAATTAAACAGAGTATTCGACGAGGGTGCTCCTGCAAGCGAGATAGCATGTATGATCCTTGAACCATTACAGGGCGAGGGAGGATTTATCCCTGCACCTATCGAATGGGTAAAGGCAGTCCGTAAGATCTGTGATGACAACGGAATATTGATGATCGCTGATGAGGTTCAGTGCGGTAACTGCAGAACGGGAAAGTACTACGCTTCAGAATACTGGAAGGAAGCGGGATGTGCTCCTGATATCATCACAACAGCCAAGTCAGTTGGCGGTGGTCTTCCGATCTCAGCTATAACAGCAAGAGCAGAAGTCATGGACGCTGCTCCCGCAGGTACTATCGGTGGTACATTCTGTGGAAACCCACTTGCATGTGCGTCAGCCCTTGCAGTTATGAAGGTTATGAAGAGAGATGACTATGCAGGCAAAGCAAGACATATCGGTGAGGTTGTTACAAAGCGTTACAAAGAGCTTCAGGAGAAATATCCTGTTATCGGTGATGTAAGAGGTCTTGGAGCAATGATCGGAATAGAGTTCGTTACAGACAGAGAGACAAAGGAGCCTGCTACAAAGCTTGTGGCAGATATCATTCATAATGCTATGCAGAAGGGACTTCTTCTTGAAAGCTGCGGTACAGCAAGCAACACCATAAGATTCCTTGCACCGCTTACCATGACAGATGAGCAGATGGAGAGAGGTCTTGAGATATTTGAGGAGTCTATCAAGGAAGCACTTGAAGAGTAAGGACAGGAGGAACGATTATGGAGCAGAAATCAAAATTTGACAAGGTAATGGGAGCCTGGGACATCCTGGTCATCGCCTTCGGTGCCATGATCGGATGGGGCTGGGTAATAAACTCCGGCGACTGGATCACCACAGCGGGATTCATGGGATCCATAATTGCAATGCTGATAGGTGGTTTAATGGTATTCTTTGTAGGTCTTACATACGCAGAGCTTACATCAGCGATGCCACAGTGCGGTGGTGAGCATGTATTCAGCTACAGGGCAATGGGTCCTACAGGTTCATTTATATGTACATGGATGATCGTGCTTGGATATGTGGCTACTTCAGCATTTGAAGCAACAGCCCTTCCGACAGTTATCACATATCTGTTTCCTGATTTCAATCAGGTATATCTTTATACCATTGCAGGAAAGGATATCTACCTTACAACCATCATCTTAGGTGTAGGTGTTGCGGTACTTATCACATGGGTAAATATCAAGGGTGCCAAGACGGCAGCCATGCTCCAGACAATACTTACGGCAATAATCGCCCTTGCAGGTATATTACTTGTTGTAGGCTCGGCTGTAAATGGCGATGGCAGCAATATCAGCGGACAGATCTGGGAGGCAGGCACAGGAAATACTTTAGGAAGTGTATTCAAGGTTGCATGTATGACTCCGTTCCTGTTCATAGGATTTGATGTAATCCCACAGGCAGCAGAAGAGATAAATGTGCCATACAAGAAGGTCGGTAGGATCATGTTACTGTCAATTATTCTGGCAGTTGCGTGGTATCTCCTTATAATATTTGCAGTTTGTTATATAATGCCACAGAGTGCCATAGCAGAAGAGATGGCGTCCCAGAACGGACTTGTATCAGTTAAGGCGATCGAGATAGCATTTAACTCTCCGCTTATGGGCAAGGTGCTTATAATCGGCGGTCTGTGCGGAATAATCACATCCTGGAATTCATTCCTTATGGGTGGCAGCCGTGCACTTTACTCAATGGGTGAGTCCCTTATGATACCTAAGTTCTTCGGTAAGCTTGGAAAGAATAAGACACCTGTTGCAGCTATCATATTATGTGGTATAGCCTGCTGTGCGGCTCCATTCTTTGGAAGAGGAGTACTGGTATGGCTGGTTGACGCAGCGTCATTTGGCTGTGTTATCGCTTACATGTTCGTGTCAATTTCATTCTGTATCCTTCGTAAGAAGAGACCTGATATGGACAGACCTTACAAGGTAAAGGCAGGTAAGTTCGTAGGTGTAATGGCGGTTATCATGGCTGGTTTCATGACACTTCTCTATATCGTGCCGGCGTCATTTTCGGCAGCTCTTATATGGCAGGAGTGGGTAGTTGTAGGTATATGGCTTGTGCTTGGTGTATTCTTCTTCTTGTACTCAAAGCGCAAATATGGTGATGAATTTGGACGTGACATATTTATTGTGGATGAGACAAAGACTGAGGACGCATACACAGGCGACAGCTCAGTATACGACGAGAAGCATATAGGAAGACACTTCGTGGTTACAGTTGGCTGTGAGTACGGAAGCGGCGGTCCGGAGATCGCGAAAATGGTTGCTGACCATTTCGGAGTTGCGTATTATAATAGAGATCTGGTAGATAAGGTTGTTGAACAGATCGGTGTAGACAAGGGTCTTGTAGAGGAGGCCGATACCAAGATCGGTGTAAGATATGCATTTGACACTTCATATGGTGTAAGATATGCAAATCTTTCAAACCGAGTTATAGACGCCCAGTTCCAGGCGATACATGATTTCGCAGACAAGTCCTCGTGTGTTATCGTAGGACGAAGCAGTGATTACATCCTGAAGGACAGAGATGATGTGTTAAACGTATTCATCTATGCACCTGAGGAGGATGAGATTGCAGCGGTAATGAAGGAAAAGGGCATGAGCGAGCACAAGGCAAGAGAAGAGTGGGAGTATGTAGAGAAGTCACAGCATGCAAGACATGCATACATTACAGGAAAGAAGCGTGGCGACAGACATACAAGAGATATCCTGCTTAACAGCAGTCTCCTTGGCTGGGACAAGACAGCCGATGTGATAATCGACCTTGTAGAACGCAGATACGATATAGATGAAGAAGCTCTTAAGAAGGAGGCATAACCTGTAATGAAGGGATTTTCAATAAAGACAGAGATAGAAGAGTATGATACATTTGCAGAATTTGCAAATGTAGCCGGTCTTTCGGCAGAGGATCTGGTGTTATGCGGAGAGCATACCTACGACAGATATATAGCACCGCTTGGTACCGGTGTACAGACCTTATTCAGGGAGAAATACGGTACCGGCGAGCCTACAGACGCTGCGGTTGACGCCATAATAGACGCCTTAAGGGCTAAGAAATTCAACAGGATAATCGCTGTAGGCGGTGGAACTGTTATAGATATAGCCAAGGCTGTGGCAGTGGCAGGACCTGAGGATAAGGTTGATGATCTGTATGACAATGTAGCTTCTCTTAAGAAGTATCATCCCCTTATCATTGTTCCTACCACCTGTGGTACAGGAAGTGAAGTTACAAATATTTCAGTTATAAACCGTGTGAGCAAGGGCGTGAAGATGGGACTTGCGGCGGACGCAATGTATGCGGACAAGGCAATAATGATCACAAATATGCTGGAATCCATGCCATACAAGGTATTTGCCACATCTTCAATAGACGCAATGGTGCACAGTGTTGAGTCCTTCTTAAGTCCAAATGGCTGCAGCATATCAAGGATATTCTCCACAGAGGCATTAAAGACCATAATCACCTGCTGGAGCAAGGCAGTAGCTGCCGGCTGCGGGGATGCATGGAAGACCTATGCTGCTGATTTCTTAAAGGCTTCAAACTGGGCAGGTCTTGGATTTGGTTATGCGGGCTGTGCTGCTGTACATGCCTGTGCATATCCTCTTGGCTCTGTATATCATATTCCACATGGACAGAGCAATCAGTTGATGTTCGCTTCTGTTATGAAGAAGTACAAGGAGCTGAAACCGGTAGGAAGGATAAATGACCTGGAGAAGGTCATAGGAGATACTCTTCAGGTAAAGCCGGAGGAGGCACTGGAGGCTTTATACTCCCTTATGGATAAGGTGTTAAAGTGTGAGCCTTTAAAGAATTTCGGAGTTAAGGAAAGTGACCTTCCGGTATTCGCACATGATGTGATCGGAACTCAGCAGAGACTTCTTAAGAACAATTATCTGCCGCTTACAAAAGAGCAGGTGCTTGATATATATAAAGCGGCTTTCTAGTATATTCTGATATGTGACAAAATGAATAAAACTTCGGTGTAAATAGCCGGATTTTGCAGCATGACGCAGTGACTGATCATATGTCACTGCGTTATCTTTTGTTATGGCAACGAGTCAAGTGCAACATGCTTGCATGATTGCATTTGACGACTGCTAATCAGCGGATAAAACTCGCAAAGCGTGTTTTATCGATGTGTTATAATATCTGTTAGGATAATAAGAGGGTGTCATGTTTTATATGAAAACTTGACATGCACCGTCGGAGGAGGATAAGAGTATGGCAGGTAACACAAAGAGAAAGAATAAACGTGGACTTGCTTTTGTGAGTATTTTTCTGTTGCTGATATTAGCAGCGGCAGGTGGAGTTTCCTCAGATAAGAATAAGGATAATACCACAGGAACCACAGAGGCTGTAGCTACAAGCGAGATCACCACAGAGGCATTTGCAGGGGATGACCGGGATGTGGCAGGGCGGCCGGCGGATACATTAAGTGGCAAGGATGATAATTCGGATATTTCCGGTGATGGATCGGGCAGTGATGTTGTGACCCCAACCACCGAGAGCGACAGACCGGATTTTGTTGCTGTTCCGGCTGATGACAGTGAGGCCTATGCCATTATCAATGACAATATGCCGGGATTTTCCGATGAGGACAAGAAATCCACGGAACCATTTGAAGAGTACAGTGAGCTTGATGAACTTGGAAGATGTGGTGTGGCATATGCAGATATCTGCAAGGAGCTGATGCCTGCAAAAGAGCGTGGAGAGATAGGACAGATCAAGCCCAGCGGATGGCATACGGTTAAATACAATGGCATTGTGGATGGGAATTACCTCTACAACAGATGTCATTTGATCGCATACCAGTTGGCAGGTGAGAATGCAAATGAGAAAAACCTCATAACCGGAACCAGATATCTTAATGTGCAGGGCATGGTGCCATTTGAGGATCAGGTTGCCCAGTATGTGAAGGACACCGGAAACCATGTGCTTTACAGGGTTACACCTTATTTTGAGGGGGATAATCTTGTGGCAAATGGCGTTCAGATCGAGGCATGGTCGGTTGAGGATGAAGGCTCAGGTATATGCTTCAATGTGTTCTGTTATAATGTACAGCCGGGGATAGACATTGATTATGCCACCGGCGACAGCGAGATATCACCTGATTACACAGGAGAAGTGGATAACAGCGGGGATAATTCCGGTTCAGACAGTGGGGATGCCAGTGGTTCATCCCGGGAAAATGCAGATGGAAGGACTTCAGAAAACACTGAGGCAATCACGGAGAATAATAGTGGTAACGAGCAGGAGTATATCTTGAATACCAACACTAAGAAGATACACAGACCATCATGTTCCAGTGTGAAGCAGATGAAGGAGTCAAATAAAAGGAGTTACACAGGTTCTCTTGATGACCTGTTAAATCAGGGCTATGAGCCGTGCAAGAAATGCATGTAATTTCTTTTGCAGTAATAATTAAAAAAGCGTTGACATATAATATGCAGTATGATATTAGTAGATTATCAAAAAAGGGAGTAGTTGCATACGCCTATGGTGTGTGTTCTGGTTTTCGTCAGGACGTCTGATTGGACAGTGCCTATAGCTGTTATTCAGACCGGGGATCAGATAGCAATAGATCTGTTAAACAAGACTTTTTGTGTACATTTATTGTGCACAAAAGGTCTTGTTTTTTTTGTTATAGCAACTGCTTCTTTAACATAAAAACAAGACGGAAAGGAGAAGTCTATGAAAGAAATTTATCAGCAGACAAAAGAGGAATTATTTAAGGAATATGGGGATCCGGGAGGATTGACCACAAGGAGGGCACAGGAGCTGCTTGAGAAATATGGTGAGAACCTGTTAAGGGAGAAGAAAAAGAAAAGTATATTCAGCATATTTCTGGGACAATTTGCCGACCTTTTGGTGGTTATTCTTGTGGCGGCAGCAGTGGTATCCATGTTTTCGGGAAATGTGGAGAGTACTATAGTAATATTTGCAGTTCTTATAATGAATGCAGTGCTTGGAACCATCCAGTATGTTAAGGCGGAGAAGTCGTTAGCGGCACTTAAGAACCTGTCGGCACCCCACGCCAGAGTCATACGAGACGGAATGAAGCAGGAGATCCCGGCTTCTGAGGTGGTGCCGGGGGACATATTGCTTCTGGAAGCGGGAGACATGGTGGCGGCAGACGGCAGGATAATAAGCAATCATTCTCTCCAGGTAAATGAGAGCTCACTGACGGGAGAATCCACAAATGTTGATAAGCTTGAAGGGGTTATATCAGAAGAAGTTCCACTTGGAGACCGGGTAAATATGGTGTTTTCAGGAAGCCTTGTCACCTACGGAAGAGCTGAGGTGCTGGTGACTGCTACGGGAATGGCAACGGAGATGGGACGCATAGCATCTCTAATGAATGATACAGAGGACAGAAAGACTCCCCTTCAGGTGAGCCTTGATAATTTCAGCAAGAAGCTTGCCATACTTATAATGGTGATCAGTGGAGTAGTATTTGCACTGAGGATATGGCAGGGAGAGACCATTCTTTCTTCCCTTATGTTTGCTGTAGCACTGGCTGTGGCGGCAATCCCTGAGGCACTGGGTTCCATAGTGACCATTGTTCAGGCTATGGGCACAAGGAAGATGGCTGAGGACAATGCCATAATCAAGGAACTTAAGGCGGTGGAAAGTCTTGGCTGCGTGTCCGTTATCTGCTCGGATAAGACAGGAACCCTGACCCAGAACAGGATGACTGTGAAGGATGTGTATATTGCCGGACAGTGTATTAAGCCGGAGGAGATAAATGAGGGAACAAGGGCACACAGATATCTGTTGTATAATGCCATACTTAACAATGATTCCGGTATATGCAGTGGTGAGGATGTGGGAGATCCAACGGAGACCTGCCTGCTCCACATGGCAAGAAAAACAGATATTTCTTGTGGAAATCCTGGAGAAAATCCGGAGGAAGACATCAGAAAAATGATCCCCAGACTTGAGGAGCTGCCCTTTGATTCTGACAGGAAGCTTATGAGCAGCAAGTATGTCATAGAGGGAACACCTACGGTATTTACCAAGGGAGCGGTTGATGTGCTCATTGGCAGAGTGGTGAATATCATGGACGGTCAGGAAGTGAGACCGATGACAGATGATGACAGAGAGGCAATAAAGAAACAGAACAGAGCTTTTTCTGAAAATGGCATGAGGGTTCTTGCATTTGCATATAAGGAATGTAACGAAGATGAGAAGCTGTGCATGGACAGCGAATATGGATACACATTTACAGGGCTTGTGGCAATGATAGATCCTCCAAGGGATGAAGCGGTAGAGGCTGTGGCAACTGCTATCGGTGCAGGAATAAAGCCGGTGATGATAACCGGAGACCACAAGGTTACAGCTACTGCCATAGCCAGGCAGATAGGTATATATAGAGATGGAGATGTGGCAGTTACCGGACAGGAGCTTAGCAATATGTCGGATGATGAGCTGGATAGTAAGCTTGCCCACATATCTGTATATGCCAGGGTGTCTCCGTCAGATAAGATCAGGATAGTTGATGCATGGCAGCGGAAGGGCAAGGTTGTGGCCATGACCGGTGACGGTGTTAATGACGCTCCGGCTCTAAAGAAAGCTGATATTGGAGTTGCCATGGGAATTACAGGAACCGAGGTATCCAAGGACGCTTCTGCCATGATACTTTCGGATGATAATTTCGCAACTATTATAAAGGCAGTGTTAAATGGGCGTAATGTCTACAGGAATATTATGAATGCAATACTTTTCCTGTTATCGGGTAATCTTGCAGCTATATTTGTGGTGCTGTTCTGTTCAGTTATGGCGTTACCGACACCTTTTGAACCGGTGCATCTGCTGTTTATAAATCTGCTTACGGACTCACTTCCGGCACTTGCCATAGGCATGGAACCATCAGACAGAAATCTGCTTAAGAACAAGCCAAGGGATCCTAAAAAGGGAATTTTAAACGGAAGATTTTGCGGAAGGCTGGCTTTGTATGGCATTCTTATTGCCATTGCTACACAGACTGCGTTTTATATAGGACGTGGGGAAGCAGCAAGTACAATGGCTTTTGCAACTCTGACTCTTGCAAGGCTGTTCCATGGCTTTACATGCAGAGGGGAGAAGTCAATATTCAAGCTCGGATTAAGGAGCAACAAGTGGAGCAACAGGGCATTTGCCGCAGGAGTGGTACTGCTGGCGGTGGTTATATTAATACCTGCAATGCGTGGGCTTTTTATGGTGACGGGACTTACGGGGACTCAGTTAATGTGGATCGTTGGACTTGCATTTGCCCCTACATTGGTTATTCAGATGATACGGGTTATCAGGGAAGCCCGGTAAAATATTCCTGAAAATGGAAATAAAAAGTTACAAAGTATAAAGTTTATGATAAAATCTAAAAGCAGGCCGTGATGAGCTGACATTGATAAAGGATTGTGTCAGGCTTTATATGAAAACCTGACCTGCAGCGTCAGCCCTTTGCCGAAGGAGAATTGATGTTCAAAGGAGGTGGACTCTATGGCAGAAAGGTTAAAAAGAAATGCAGTGATAAAGAGTAAGCGATTTTTATGTGCAATGCTTTCAATGCTTATAATCATTTCAGGCATATATTTCGGTAATGCAAGAGTAGACAACATGTCTTTAAAAGAGTCCCCTGTAGCTTCAGTTCCGTCTATACATGGAGTAGAGAGCGTGCTTACAGACACTGAGGCATGTACCTCCGAAATGCTTGGAATCAGACTTGATCTGTCTGAGCTTACGGTAAAGTATGCCAGAACCGGCAGGAACGATGAGCTTGCAGATATACTGTGCTTTGCCGGCATTTCTATGGAGCCTGTATCTATATCAGACTATGATTATGTGGATCAGACCACATATGATTGTCATAGTGAAAAGATTTCTGATTATATTCACAATTCGGACGGGAAGAAACGAATCTCATAAAATTTCCGATTATAACAAGAGCAGTAAATTGAATAGTAATTGATTATGGAGGCATACAGAACCTGTATGTGTGTTTCGTATACGAAAAATTCTGTATGCTTAATATGGAGGTTTATATGGGACAGAATATTTTTGTGGGTTTAATGGCAGTGGCAGCTTTAGTGGCAGGTTTCCTTGGCTGGTGGTTTGAAAGTGGCAGATCTTTAAAGGATGACGATGAAGCGAAGCCGGATACCGAAGATACGGACAAAAAAGCAGCAACGGCAGCTGATGATAGGAAAAATCCCTCAATAATGGACTCGGCAAAAAAGGCGGCAACCGCCATGATTTCAGAAGAAAAAAGTCATTCGTTATAAAATAAATTATATAGGGAAAACCTATAACATGTTAAAGAAAAACTGAATTATTCAAAATAGTAACCTACTGATATACTGGGTAAAAAGACAGCTTTGGAGGTAGATTACTATGGAGAGAGGAATTAACACACGATGTTTACACTTAGAAGAAACTGAAGGAAAGACAGATAATTACGGAGCACTGACTTTCCCTATATATCAGACAGCTACATATGCTCATCCTGCAGTGGGACAGAGCACAGGATATGATTACAGCAGACTTCAGAACCCTACCAGGGAACATCTGGAGAAGGTGGTTGCAAGCCTTGAAGGCGGTATAGACGCACTGGCACTTTCCACCGGAATAGCTGCCATCACTCTTATGATGGAGCTTTTCAAGCCGGGAGACCATCTTATTGTTGAGTCGGATCTGTATGGCGGCAGTATAAGATTATTTAACAATGTTTCAGAGAAAAATGGTATAGAATTTTCAAGGGTAGCCTGTTCTAATGAAGATGTGGAGTCCTATGTCAAGGACAATACAAAGGCTATATACATTGAAACTCCTACAAATCCTATGATGAATGTTACGGATATAGGAGCACTTGCCGGTATAGCTAAGAAGCATGGATTGTTACTTATAGTAGATAACACATTCCTCTCTCCTTATTTTCAAAATCCTCTTAAGCTGGGAGCAGATATCGTTATCCATAGCGGTACGAAATATCTGGGAGGGCACAATGATACCCTTGCGGGCTTTATAGTGACAAATAATGAGGAAATAAGCGAGAAGCTGAGATTTCTCATTAAGACCACGGGAGCGGGGCTGTCACCATTTGACAGCTTCTTACTTGAAAGGGGCATAAAGACCTTGGGAATAAGAATGGAAAGAGCCCAGGAGAATGCATTTGCCCTGGCAGAATGGCTGAAGAAGCAGGATGTTGTAACCAAGGTCATATATCCGGGACTTCCGGAGCATCCGGGGCATGAGATCATGAAGAAGCAGGCGAGAGGCTTCGGTGCAATGATAACCTTTGATCTTGATACAAAGGAGCATGCCATTGCTTTACTTGAGAAGGTGCGTATGATAAAATTCGCCGAGAGTCTTGGAGGAGTGGAGACCCTTATCACATATCCTACCACCCAGACCCACGCAGATGTGCCTGTGGAGATCAGAGAAAAAAACGGTATTACAGACAGCACCCTCAGACTTTCAGTGGGAATCGAAGACAGCAAGGATCTTATAGCAGAGCTTGAAGGAGTGTTTAAGTGCATTTAAGCTTGGCATAAAAGGTCTAAGGATTGTGCAGGTGATTGGTTGTCATTTGCCACTGATATCAAATATCCGGCACCAAGGAGGAGAAAATAGTGGCTGAAAGAAATCTTGATTTTGATAAAGTTATAAACAGAAAAAATACAGACTGCCTTAAGTATGACTTTGCAGTGAAACGCGGCATGCCTGCGGATGTACTTCCGTTGTGGGTTGCTGACATGGATTTTAAGACCTCATCCTATATAGAGGACGCGGTGATAGAGAGAACAAAACATGGAATATTCGGCTACAGCGAGGTAGGCGAGGATTATTTCTATGCAGTTAAGAACTGGATGAAGAAACATCACAACTGGGATGTGGATGAGAAATGGCTGGTGAAGACGCCGGGTGTGGTGTTTGCCCTGGCAATGTCGGTTAAGGCATATACAGAACCGGGGGACAGCGTGCTTATCCAGCTTCCGGTTTATTATCCATTTTCAGAGGTTATCAGGGACAACGGAAGAAAGGTTGTCAGCAATGACCTGGTACTTTCGGAGGATGGCAGATATCATATTGATTTTGATGATTTTGAGAAGAAGATAGTTGAAAATAATATAAAGCTTTTCTTTCTGTGTAATCCCCACAATCCTGTGGGAAGAGTGTGGACTCTTGAGGAGCTTAAGCGTATAGGCAATATATGTCTGGAGCATGGCGTAACTGTTGTCAGTGATGAAATCCATAACGATTTCATATTGAAGGGTGAACATCATGTGTTTGCAGGGATTGATGAGAGATTTGCTGATATATCCGTAACATGTACATCAGCCAGCAAGACCTTCAATATTGCCAGCATGATGATATCCAATATATTCATACCAAGCGAAGCTCTAAGAAGAAAGTTCAGAAGACAGCTTGATGCGGCAGGCGTAAGCCAGCTTGGTATCCTGGGATTTGAGGCAACCAGGGCTGCCTATGAGCACGGCGAGGAGTGGTATCAGGCAATGCTTTCCTATGTGAAGGCAAATGTAGAATTTGCCCGGGAATATATCAGGGATAACCTTAAGAATGTCAAGCTTATGGATATTGAGGGAACATACCTTATCTGGCTGGATTTCAGAGAGACCGGGCTTACGGCTAAGGAGCTGGATGACCTCATCATAAATAAGGCGAAATTATGGTTAGACAGCGGCAGGATATTCGGCAAGGTGGGCGAGGGCTTCCAGAGAATAAATGTGGCATGCCCAAGAACCACATTGAAAGAAGCCCTTGATCGTATTAAAATAAGCCTTGAAGGTTAAGGCTTTAAGCAGGAGGAAGAAGTAATGAGTCACATTTCAAGAGGAGAAGCCTTTGAGCTTTTAAAGAAGTATAATAAGGATCATTTTCATATACAGCATGCTCTTACAGTGGAGGCTGTTATGAAGTGGTATGCAAATGAACTGGGTTATGGTGATGAGGCAGAATACTGGGGAATTGTGGGGCTTCTGCATGATATTGATTTTGAACTGTATCCTGAGGAGCACTGCCTTAAGGCACCGGAGCTGTTAAGGGAAGCCGGTGTGGGCGAGGACATTATACACGGAGTTGTGTCCCACGGATATGGTATAACCATCGGTTGCGGAGTGACACTTGATGTGGCACCGGAGCATGAGATGGAGAAGGTGTTATTCGCCGCAGACGAGCTTACAGGACTTATCTGGGCAGCGGCACTTATGAGGCCTTCAAAGAGTACGAAGGACATGGAGCTAAAGTCACTTAAGAAAAAATACAAGAGTAAGGGATTCGCCGCAGGATGTTCCCGTGAGGTTATCGAGCGTGGAGCCGAACAGCTTGGCTGGGAGCTGGATAAATTATTAACTCTTACACTTAAGGCTATGGCTGAGTCCGAGGACGAAATTGTTGCAGAAATGGAAAACATAGAATAAAAACATTATTGAGTTCAGGAGGAAGTGCGTATGAGTTTTGGTATGAGGATCAGACAGATAAGGTTTTTTAACTTGTTAATGCTTACACTGGCGGGGGTAATAAATGCCATTGGTGTTGTGTTGTTCTTAAGTCCGGTGAAGTTATTTGACAGCGGTATATCGGGAACCTCAATGCTGATATCTCAATGTACGCCAAAGAGCATTTCACTTTCTCTTGTGCTTATTGTACTTAACATCCCTCTGTTCCTCTACGGAACGAAGAAACAGGGATGGCTGTTCACCTTCTACGCTATATATGCGGTTGCTGTTTACTCCATATCCGCGTGGCTTATTACGGATGTGATCCCTATTGACGTGAGTATTGCGTCACCCCTTGCGGGAAATGATCTGTTTTTATGTGCACTGTTTGGAGGAATCATCTCCGGTATAGGAAGCGGTCTTGCCATAAGGTTTGGGGGAGCCATGGATGGCATAGAAGTTATGGCGGTGATATTTGCCAAAAAGCTGGGACTTACCGTTGGAACATTTGTCATGGCATACAACGTGCTGCTCTATGTAGTGTGCGGCTTTATCATCAATAGCTGGGTGCTTCCTTTGTACTCTATAGTTACATACATGGCGGCACTTAAGACGGTGGACTTCATCGTTGATGGTCTTGACAGAGCCAAGGCAGCGATGATAGTTACTCATAAGCCTAAGGAGATAAGCAAGGCACTCTCGGAGACCTTCGAGAGCGGTTCCACAATTATAGACGCTGTGGGGGGATATTCCCACACACCTTCATATGTGGTATATTTTGTTATCAACAGATTTCAGGTGGGCAAGATGAAGACCATAGTTCATGAGATTGACCCTATGGCATATATTACTGTAAATGAGGTGGCTGATATCTACAGGGCAAATCAGGAAAAGCTCAGATAGAGATCAGGCAGACTCCCTTGAACTGAGAGATTTTTTCAATTTAACGGTACCGTAGAAAAGGCGTAGGTGTTATAATATCTGATATGATGTTTTACTTTAAAAGGAGGTATTTGGAATGGGATTTTTAACAGGAAAAACAGCAATCATAACAGGTGGCGGAAGAGCGGTTCTTAAGGATGGAAGATGTGGCTCCATTGGGTACGGAATTGCAACTGCGTATGCCAAAGAGGGGGCAAATCTTGTTATTACAGGAAGAAATGTTAAGAAGCTCGAGGACGCCAAAGAGGAGCTTGAAAGATTATACGGGATCAAGGTTCTGGCAGTTCAGGCAGATGTATCGGCAGGCTCAGACAATGAGGCAGTAGTTGCAAATGTTGTAAAGCAGGCCATTGATACATTCGGAAGTATTGATGTGCTCATAAACAACGCTCAGGCGTCAGCTTCAGGCGTTACTCTGGCAGATCATACAACAGACCAGTTCAACCTTGCCATGTATTCAGGATTATATGCAGCCTTCTATTATATGAAGGAGTGCTATCCATATCTTAAGGAGGCTAAGGGATCGGTAATAAACTTCGCTTCCGGCGCAGGATTATTTGGAAATTATGGTCAATGTGCTTATGCGGCAGCCAAGGAAGGTATCAGAGGCTTAAGCCGAGTTGCCGCAACTGAGTGGGCAGAGGACGATATTAATGTAAATGTTGTATGTCCCCTTGCATGGACCTCACAGTTGGAACAGTTTGAGCAGGCATATCCGGATGCCTTCAAGGCAAATGTACATACACCGCCAATGGGACATTTTGGTGACGCAGAGAAAGAGATCGGAAGAGTATGCGTACAGCTTGCTTCTCCGGATTTCAAGTACATGTCCGGTGAGACCATTACTCTTGAGGGAGCTCTTGGCCAGAGACCATAGGCAACATTGATTATACAATAAATCTTCCAGGGGATAGAATACATTGGCAGGAGATAGCTCAAGGCATGAGACAGGAAAGGGCGGAGTGACAAGCTTTATTGATGATTCATACAAGAAATAAAACATAAAAGGGATCTGGAGGACATAGGGGATGACTTTAAATCAGTTGAAATATATTATTGCAATATCAAAGGAAAATTCATTAAATGACGCGGCGAAGAAGCTGTTTATCTCACAGCCAAGTCTTTCTGCAGCAGTTCATTCCCTTGAAGAGGAGCTGGGGTTTGATATCTTTATCAGATCCAAGAGCGGAATTTCCCTTACCACAAAGGGAATTGAATTTCTGGGTTATGCCAGGTCCGTGGTGGAGCAATACGACATATTAGACGCCAGATATATTTCAAAGACAAATGTCAAGAGAAGCTTCCAGGTTTCCATGCAGCATTATACATTTGCGGTAAATGCATTTGTGGAGCTGATCAAGCAGTACGGAATGGACGAGTACGAATTTGAGGTTCATGAGACTAAGACCTATGAGGTCATAGAGAATGTAAAGAACCAGAAGAGTGAGATCGGTGTTCTCTACATGAATGATTACAATCAGGATGTCCTTACCAGGATCCTTACAGAGGCGGGGCTGGTGTTCACTCCGTTATTTGAATGTGGAATATATGTTTACATGAGCAAGAGCAATCCCCTGGCTGGGAAGAAGGAGATTGCCATAGAGGAGCTTGACGAGTATCCATGTCTTGCATTTGCCCAGGGAGATCACAATTCCATGTATTTCGCCGAGGAGGTTTTAAGCACCTATGAGTACAAGAGACGTATCCGGGCAAATGACAGAGCTACCCTCTTAAATCTTATGGTGGGAATAAACGGATACACCCTGTGTTCCGGAATCATCTGCGAGGACTTAAACGGAACCGATTACTGTGCCATAAGGTTAAAGACGGATGAGAAGATGACCATAGGTTACATCTCAAGAAAGAACTCCATAATCAGTGAGCTGGGACAGAAGTATATAGAAGAATTATCCAGGTATAAGGAAAAGGTGTTAGATTAATAAAAATAGCCGAAAAAACGAGAAAGCTATTAAAATGGTGACAAAAATGTCGGCGTGTGATATGATGTTATCGTATGTATGGCAGATGCGGATGGCTGACTTTGCCTATATGTATTAGATGGCAATATAGTGATGACGGTATGAAAGCGATTTAAACGAGATGACGTTTAGGAAAAGGAAATAAAAAATGAGTGCATCAAGAAAAAATCGTGGATTTACTCTAGTGGAACTTATAGTAGTACTGGTTATTCTGGCAATTCTCGCCGCAATACTTGTGCCGGCTTTATTAGGATATATTGATAAGGCAAAGAAGGAAAAAATATTATTAGAGGCAAAGGATGTATGGACTGCTTCCCAGGCGGCATTGGCAGAGTGCTATGGACTGTATCCGGACAGCTTTGAGGCATCTTGTAAATTCACATCCACAATAGATGGTAAAACAATAAAAAAGTTGGGCAGAATATCAAACGGAGCTTTGGGAGCATTGCAGAAAAATCCAAAGGATAGTACAGAAGCCGGAACGTCCAGCAGGATAATTTCCGGACAGGTTCTGAAATATCTGGACAGTGCAGATAAAAACGGGAATCCCAGATATACATTTGGAAGTGGAAAGATTCCGGATGGAAACAGTACACCAAGTAGTTATTTGGGAGATAATCCGAAAGACACTGATGTAATAATTCAGATATTTCATGACAGTAAGGGCAGAATGGTTGCATTGAATTTTGCAAAAAACGGATATATGGTAACTATGATTGCCGGAAAAACCCCGGAAATAGTGTATGATGGAAAATGCCTGCCATCCAGGTAGTAACATAGTTGTAGAGAAAACATTGAAAACACAGATCGTAATGTGATATGTACCCTCTTTACTGGATAAACCAGTAAAGAGGGTATTTTTATGCGTTATAGCCTCTGCCTATAACAGCCAATAGAAAATCTGAATGGCTAAACCTATTGACTCAGTATGCTTTTAATGGTAGCATACTAACATACTAAAAGGGTAGGTAATAAATATGGCAAAGAAATTAGTATTTTTCGTAAGACATAACATTAAATTGGGCCGAATGTGATGTTTCTGACAAGCATTCAGCTTATTAGAGGGAATATTCAAAAATGATGATTTGAAAATGAAATAAGAAAAAAATTTTTAATTAAAATATTAAGGAATAAAAGGAGATTAAGATTATGAGCAATTATAGATTTGAGACATTAGCACTTCACGTAGGACAGGAACAGCCGGATCCGGCAACAGATTCAAGAGCGGTACCAATTTACCAGACAACAAGCTACGTATTCAGAAATTCACAGCACGCAGCAGACAGATTTGGACTTGCTGACGCAGGTAACATCTATGGAAGACTTACAAACTCAACCCAGGATGTTCTTGAGAAGAGAGTTGCAGCCCTTGAAGGAGGTTCAGCAGCCCTTGCAGTAGCGTCAGGTGCGGCAGCAATTACATATACAATACAGGCATTAGCTGCGAATGGTGGACATATTGTAGCACAGAAGACAATTTATGGTGGAAGCTACAATCTTCTTGAGCACACACTTCCACAGTACGGAGTAGAGACAACATTCGTTGACGCTCATAACCTTGCAGAGGTTGAAGGTGCTATCAAGGACAATACAAGAGCTATCTACCTTGAGACTCTTGGTAATCCAAACAGTGATATCCCAAACATTGATGCAATCGCAGAGATCGCTCACAAGCATGGACTTCCACTTGTAGTAGATAACACATTCGGTGCAGCTTACTGGGTAAGACCTATCGAGCATGGCGCAGATATCGTAGTACATTCAGCAACAAAGTTCTTCGGAGGACATGGTACAACACTTGGTGGTATTATCGTTGAGGCAGGTACATATGACTGGAAGGCAAGCGGCAAATATCCTGCAATAGCTGATCCAAACCCAAGCTACCACGGAATTTCATTTGCAGATGCAACTGCTCCTGCAGCGTTCGTAACATTCATCAGAGCAATCCTCTTAAGAGATACCGGTGCAACAATTTCACCATTTAACGCATTCTTATTACTTCAGGGAATTGAGACTCTGCCGCTGAGACTTGACAGACACGCAGAGAACACAAAGAAGGTTATCGAGTACCTTAAGAGCAACCCACTTGTAGAGAAGGTTAATCATCCATCACTTGAGGATCATCCTGATCATGAGCTTTACAAAAAGTATTTCCATAATGGCGGTGGAAGTATCTTCACATTCGAGATTAAGGGTGGCAAGGAAGCAGCATACAAGTTTATCGACAGCCTCAAGATCTTCTCAATCCTTGCAAATGTTGCAGATGTTAAGAGCCTTGTTATACATCCGGCTTCAACAACTCATTCACAGCTTAATGATGAGGAGCTTGCAGATCAGGGTATATCACAGAGTACAATAAGACTTTCAATCGGTACAGAGCATATTGATGATATAATCGAAGATCTTGATCAGGCGTTCAAGGCAGTATAAAAACAGAAAACAAAAGAACATAAGGGGATTTAGACTGCCGCCAGCCTGTCATAAGGCCGGCGGTTTCCTTATAAGGACTAAGTTGCAGCCGGAAGGTTGAATTCCCTGCCAATTAATGATAGCATGTAAATAGTATATCTTCACGGATATATCAACAAAAAGGATTGTGTGGAGGCATGAAAATGATATCGACAAGAGGCAGGTATGGTCTGAGATTTATGATAGATCTGGCACAGAACCAGGGCAGGGGATATATTCCTATGAAAGATGTTGCGGCAAGACAGGGGATATCCACCAAGTATCTTGAACAGATACTGCCGGTTCTTACTAAGAACAAACTGATTGAGGCAGTGCATGGAAAAGGTGGTGGTTATAGACTGGTTAGAAAACCTGAGGAGTATACCGTGGGTGAGATACTTAGACTTACCGAGAACAGTCTTACTTCCGTTGCGTGTCTTGCAGATGGGGCATCTTCATGTGACAGGGCGGATACATGCATTACCCTGGATTTCTGGAAAGGGCTTGATAATGTGGTGAATCAGTATCTTGATGAGCATACTCTTGCAGATTTTGTTAAATGATTATTGTAAATATTATACAATATATATGACGAATAACAGAACTGTTAAAAACAACTCCCTAAACTATAATATTATCCAGCAAGATAAAAGGGAGAAGGAAATGACAATATAGTAAAGCTTGACAGGTAAATAAAAGATAAAAGTAAAAGGACGGATGCGTTTGATATGTACCCTCTTTACTGGATAAACCGGTAAAGAGGGTATTTTTATGCGATTCAGTTATGAATTCAAAAGGTTGTTGCTATGGCGGTTGTTACTGACGCTTTAATGTGATAAAATATTTAATTGAGAAAAATTATTCGGGAGGCATATCATGGTAAAGCATATAATTCTATGGACATTAAAAAATGAATACAGCGATGAACAGAAAAAGGAGATAAAAAAGGACATTAAGGCTGGACTTGAAGGCCTTAAGGGAAAGATTCCGGGCCTTGTGGATATCAGAGTGAATATAGATGGCCTTGCCAGTTCAAATGCCGATCTTATGCTTGATTCAACATTTGAAGATGAGAAAAGTCTCAAGGGGTATGCTGTTCATCCTGAGCACGTTGCAGTGGCAGACGGAAAGGTAAGACCTTACACCGCCATAAGGAGCTGCATTGATTATATAGTGTAACAGGTTGACTGATAAATGTACATATATATGAAAACGGATGAAGTGATCAGCCGGAAGGCTTGAAAATGTCAAAAATAAAAAGAGCAGGCAGAGAATAGTAAGAAGAGGCGAAAAGTAAAAGGAGTAATACAAATGAAGCAGGAATACATAATGGGAAATGGCGCCATAGCCCTGGGAGCCCTTGCGGCAGGGGTAAATGTGGTTGCCGGTTATCCGGGAACTCCGTCATCGGAGATTATTGAGACAATAGCAAAGTACCCGCATGAAGATATTCATGTGGAGTGGTCGGTAAATGAGAAGGCTGCCATGGAGGTGGCTGCCAGTGCATCATATTCAGGAGCGAGAACACTTGTTACCATGAAGCAGGTGGGACTTAATGTAGCAGCGGATCCTATCATGTCCTTGGCATATGTAGGTGTTAAAGGAGGAATGGTGGTTGTATCTGCAGACGATCCGGGTCCTATCTCATCGCAGACTGAGCAGGATACAAGAAAATTTGCTGAGTTCTGCAGGATACCTGTATTTGACCCTTCATCACCGGAGGAAGCATATGAGATGATACAGGACGCATTTGACTATTCAGAGAAATACCACACACCGGTGCTGTTCAGACCAACTACCAGAGTCTGCCATGCATATGCATCCATTCAGGTGCCGGAGGAAATGCAGCCTAAGAAATACGATGGCTTCGTGAAGGATTCAAAGAAGTGGGTAATATTCCCAAGGCTGTCATTTGCAAATCATGCAATGATAGAAAAGCGTAACCCTGAGATGGGAGAGGACTTCTCCACATACAGATTTAACATACTGCAGGGAGGAGATGCCGGTAAAAAGGCGGTATTTGCATCGGGAGTAAGCTATGCATATGCTATGGAATACCTGAAGGATCACCCTGAGGTGAGACTGGTTAAGATAGGAACTCCGCATCCATTCCCTGAAAGCTTCGCATTAAAGGCTCTTGAGGGAGTTGAAGAGGTAATGTGTATAGAAGAGCTTAGCCCATATGTGGAGGAAGCACTTCTTAAGCTTATAGGAAAGCACAAGCTTAACGTGAATGTATACGGAAAGCTTACAGGTCATGTGGCTGCCAGCGGAGAGAACAATTCAAACAGTGTGGCAGCAGTTCTTGCGGGCTTCCTTGGACTTGATGGAATGAAAGCAGGAATGGACAAAACGGGTGCTCCTGCTCTTCCTGTGAGACCACCTGTGCTCTGTGCCGGATGTCCACATAGGGCTTCATTCTATGCAGTTAAGGCTGCCATGAAGGGTAGAAAGAGTTATTTCTGTGGAGATATAGGCTGCTATACCCTGGGCAATGCAATGCCTCTTGATATGGTTGACACCTGTCTGTGTATGGGAGCCGGAGTTACAATGGCACAGGGCTTCCACTGGGTAGACGGAGAGGGAACCTGCTTTGCATTTATCGGTGACTCGACATTCTTCGCCTCAGGTATAACCGGTGTTGTAAATGCAGTCTACAACGATGCGGATATGATATTGTGTGTTCTTGATAATTCTACAACAGCTATGACAGGACACCAGCCTCATCCGGGTACAGGAATAAATCTTATGGGCAGCTTCGTGGACAAGGTAAGCATACAGAAGGTTCTTGAGGGCGTAGGTGTTAAGAAGATCGTTACAGTTGATCCTCTTGATCTTCCTAAGGCTGTGGCAGCCGTTAAGGAGTGTGCGGACATGAAGGGCGTCAAGGCAATTATATTCAAGTCACCGTGTGTTGCCATAACCAAGCCACAGGGCAGAGCAGTTATAAGTGACAAATGTATCCAGTGTAAGAAGTGTATCAGGGAGATAGGGTGTCCGGCACTTATTATAAATGATGGCAAGGTGGCTATAGACAAGTCACTGTGTACAGGATGTGGACTGTGCAGTCATATCTGTCCGGTATCGGCTATTTCCTGCGGAGACGGAAAAGATAAGGTGTCAGGAGGTGCGGCAAATGAATAAGGATGTCTTAATATGCGGCGTAGGCGGACAGGGAACTGTCCTGGCGTCAAAGCTTCTTGCGGCAGCGGCTATGGAGGAAGGAAATAAAGTCCATTCGGCAGAGACCATAGGAATGGCTCAGCGTGGCGGTTCGGTAACAAGTCATGTAAGGATAGGAGACCGGGCATATTCTCCCCTTATACCTTCAGGAGGTGCCGACATGATAATGGCATTTGAACCATCTGAGGCAGTGAGAAATCTCTCATACCTGAAGCAGGACGGAGTTGTGATAGTAAACAGTGTGCCGGTCAAACCTACTACAGAATCATTAAATGATACAGGCTATGACGGAACAGAAATGATAGCATATCTTAAGAGCAGATGTAAGAAATGCGTAGTTGTAGATGCTGAAGAACTGTGCAGTTCTCTTGGCTCATCAAGGTATTTTAATGTGGCAATCCTGGGTGTGGCAGTTGGCTGCGAAGGTCTGGGACTTCCGGAAGATACGGTACTTGCAGAGATAAAGAAGAGGGTGCCGCAGAAGTTCGTAGAGACAAATGAAAAAGCCTTCCTGATAGGAGTTCAGACCGGAAGGAAGTATATAGATTAAGATATATATATAATTGTATCAAGAAAATATTATATTATTTGAAAGGACAGGGGAAATGCAATTAAACAGTACACAGCTTGGGCAGGTTGACGCTCAGATCAAACGACTCATAAAGACAGACAGTTACTATGGAAAAATGTACAGGGAGATGGGAATTACAGGAGTCTCAAGTAATGAGGATTTTCAGAAGATACCATTTTCAAGTAAGGCAGATTTAAGAAATGCTTATCCGCTTGGAATACAGGCAGTTCCTGACGAGGAGGTTGTAAGGATACATTCATCCTCAGGAACCACAGGAAAGCCGGTTATCATACCTTATACAGCAAAGGATGTGGATGACTGGGCAACAATGTTTGCAAGGTGTTACGAGACAGCAGGTATAACAAAGAAGGATCGTATCCATATAACTCCGGGCTATGGTCTCTGGACTGCGGGTATTGGTTTCCAGGCAGGGTGTGAGAAGCTTGGGGCTATGGCAATACCAATGGGTCCCGGCAACACAGATAAGCAGCTTCAGATGATGATGGATCTTGAGTCAACAGTAATCTGTGCTACATCTTCATATGCGTTGCTTCTTTCAGAGGAGATCAATAAGCGAGGAATAAAGGACAAGATAAAGCTTAAGAAGGGTGTTATAGGTTCAGAGCGTTGGAGCGATAAAATGCGTAAAACCATAAAGGAAAATCTTGGTATCGAGCTTTATGATATCTACGGACTTACCGAAATCTATGGCCCAGGTATCGGAATAAATTGTGAAAGTCAGCATGGTATGCATTACTGGGATGATTATATATATATAGAGATAATAAATCCTGTTACAGGCGAGCCTGTTCCTGACGGAGAAGAGGGCGAGATCGTCATAACAACTCTTGTAAAGGAAGGAGCACCCCTTATCCGTTTCCGTACCCATGATATGTCAAGAATAATCCCGGGTGAGTGTCCATGCGGAAGAAAGTACCCAAGACTTGATATCATCCAGGGCAGAAGTGATGATATGTTCAAGATCCATGGGGTAAATATGTTCCCAAGCCAGGTTGAGGAGATCCTTGGAAGCATAGATGGTGTGTCCAGCGAGTACAATATCAATCTTGCCCATGATGATGAGAAGAACAAGGATGTCATCCTTGTTACAGCAGAGGCAGAGGGAAGAGTGAACTTTGACAAGACTGCGGTAACCATAAAGGAGGCATTCAAGTCAAGAATCGGAGTTACCCCTAAGATCACTGTTGTTCCGGTGGGAACTCTTCCAAGAAGCGAGAAGAAGGCTAAAAGAGTCTTTGACCATCGCCAGCAGTAAAATATATTATCGGTTTGAATGGATATCATGCACCGGCAGATGTCAGACAGGATCCTGTCTGGCATCTGCCGGTGCTTTTTTGTTATGGCAAAGAGTCAGGTGCAGCATTCCTGTATGATTGTATTTTCTGTAAAAGTTTTCTAAAGATGTGTCTTGTCACCTGTAAACTCAGGTGCTATAATGCCTGTAATGCTCAGACAGAGGTAGTGCAGGGGCATTAAAACAATTAAAGAGTGTACAGCGTAAAAGAACTTATTTATGCAAAAAATACATGGAGTGAAAACGGAGGATAAAATGATTCAGGAAGAAATACTCAGGTTAAAGAAGGAGAAGGACGCAGTGATCCTCGCCCACTATTATGTTGCACCGGAGGTGCAGGAAATGGCAGATTACATCGGTGATTCCTTTTTTTTAAGTAAGAAAGCCGTAGAGCTTAAGGAGAAGATCATTGTGTTCTGTGGCGTAGAGTTCATGGGAGAGAGTGCCAAGATGTTGAATCCTGACAAGAAAGTCCTTATGCCGGATCTGACTGCGGACTGCCCTATGGCACATATGGTCACAAAGGAGACAGTTGATGAGGCAAGAGCGAAATACGATGACCTGGCAGTCGTGTGCTATGTAAATTCCACCGCCGAGATAAAGTCCTGGTCAGATGTGTGCGTAACCTCTGCAAATGCAGTTAAGATCGTGAAAAAGCTTCCTCAGAAAAATATATTATTTATCCCGGACAAGAACCTTGCCCATTTCGTAGCGGCAAATGCTCCGGAGAAAAACTTCATATACAATGATGGCTATTGCCCAAGACATGAATTTATGGATGCTCAGGAGATTGCAGAGCTTAAGGCGGAACATCCGGACGCTGAGGTGCTGGTTCATCCTGAGTGTAACGCAGATATAATCAAGCAGGCAGATTATGTGGGTTCCACCAGCGGCATAATAAATTATGCTGCCGGAAGCAAGAATAAGAAATTCATCATAGGCACAGTTAAAGGCGTTATATATGAGCTTCTTGACAGACGGCCGGACGCCGAATTTTACTTCCCTAAGACAGAGCCTATATGTGTGAATATGGCGAAGATTACCCTTGAGAAATTAAGGGATGTGCTGCTAAGTGAAGACAAAGAAGTCATGCTTCCGCCTGAGGACATAAATGAAAAAGCAAAGCTTACATTGGAACGCATGCTTGAATATGCGAAGTAAATAATGAAGAAAATCTCAGGAAGAAGCTATAGATATAATAAATTTAGATCTGGCAGAGATTACAAAAAAACAAAATGATGACATTGAATGCAAACTTAAATGGATAAGATATTGTTTCAGGTTTCAATGCACGTTTTGGGAAAAGAGACATTTTATGGATAAAGAGAAAAACATGAACAATAAAAAAAATGCAAATAAACCTGATAGCAGACTTGACTGTGATGTGGTCATAGTGGGCTGCGGCGTTGGCGGTCTGTATTCTGCACTCAATCTTGACCATAGTAAAAAAATCCTCATGCTTTCAAAGGATGCAGTGGATATATGTGATTCAATGCTTGCCCAGGGTGGTATATGCGTCCTTCATGATGAGGGGGATTATGACGCTTTCTTTGAGGACACCTTAAGAGCCGGTCACTATGAGAACCGCAAGGAGAGTGTTGATATAATGATCCGCTCAAGCCGTGACGTGATAAACGATCTTATCTCAAAGGGAGTAGAATTTGAGCGTGACGACAAAGGCGAGCTTACCTATACTAAGGAAGGCGCCCACTCAATCCCAAGAATATGCTTCCACGAAGATATAACCGGCAAGGAGATCACTACAAAACTACTTGCAAATGTGAGGAGGCTTGATAATGTATCTATCATGGAATACACTTGCATGACAGACCTTCTGGAGGATGAGACTGGAGGAATATGTGGAGTGCTGGCAGAAAAAGATAACAGCAGCATAGAGATATATGCAGGTGACGTGATATTTGCTACAGGAGGAATAGGCGGTCAGTATGCATATTCCACAAACTACAGGATATTAACCGGAGATGGCTGCCGGATCGCCAGTGACCATGGGGCAGAGCTTGAGCATATGGATTATGTCCAGATACATCCTACCTGCCTGTACAGGAAGAAGAAAGGACGTAATTTCCTTATTTCTGAGTCAGCAAGGGGAGAAGGTGCTATAATATTAAATCATAAGGGCGAAAGGTTTGTTGATGAGCTGCTTCCAAGAGATGTTGTCACAGAAGCTATCAGGAAGGAAATGGAGAAAGAGGGAGTTGAGTACGAGTTCCTTTCATTTGAAAATGTGCCTGATGAGGTAATAAGAAATCATTTCCCTCACATATGTGAGACCTGCCTTGAGGACGGCTATGATATATTCCGGGAGCCTGTTCCTATAGTTCCTGCCCAGCATTATTTCATGGGAGGAATACATGTGGACAGCAACTCAGAGACAACACTTCCACATCTTTATGCAGTGGGAGAGACGAGCTGCAACGGAGTTCACGGAAAGAACAGACTTGCCAGCAACAGTCTGCTTGAAAGTCTTGTATTTGCAGCAAGGGCAGCAAAGAAGATAAACAGCGAAGCAATTGAGTAAATACGAGAATTAAAAAACGGTGAAGCAAGCATGTAAATATGAGAATGTAAAAAATAGTCAAGCCATTGGCATGAACACATAGATTTTATAAAAAGTCTAATACAAAATAAAGGCGGAGATGATCTGAAATACAAACAATTTGCGGAAAAGGAGAAGAAATGGACAGAATAACAATGCTTTTAAATGCGGATAAATTCATAAAACTTGCCCTTGAGGAGGATATCAGTTCCGAGGATGTTACAACAAATTCTGTAATGCCTGATTACAAGAAGGGCGAAGTGCAGCTTATATGTAAGGAAGACGGAATAATTGCCGGACTTTCAGTATTTGAGAGAGTATTTACAATGCTTGATCCTGCCACGGAAGTGAAGTACGCAGAGTACAACGGCAGACCTGTTAAGGATGGTGATAAGGTGACAAATGGACAGCTCCTTGCAGTTGTTACAGGAGACATCAGGGTTCTCCTTTCCGGTGAGAGAACAGCCCTTAACTACCTTCAGAGAATGAGTGGAATTGCCACATATACAAATAAGGTTGCCGCACTTCTTGAGGGAACAGGCATCAAGCTTCTTGATACAAGAAAGACAGGACCTTGCATGAGGATATTTGAGAAGTATGCAGTAAAGGTAGGCGGTGGAAATAACCACAGATACAACCTTTCAGACGGAGTACTTCTTAAGGATAACCACATTGACGCAGCGGGCGGTGTAAAGGAAGCGATAATGGCTGCCAAAGAATATGCACCGTTTGTCAGAAAGATCGAGGTGGAGACAGAGAACCTTGACATGGTGAAGGAAGCTGTGGAGGCCGGTGCCGACATAATCATGTTAGACAATATGAGCCATGAGGAGATGGAAGAGGCGGTAAAGTACATAGATGGCAGAGCTGAGACAGAATGCTCCGGAAATATCACAAAGGAAAATATCGAGAAGATAAAGAATATAGGTATTGATTATGTGTCAAGCGGTGCTCTTACACATTCAGCACCTATTATGGATCTCAGTTTGAAACATCTTAAGGTTATCCGGTAGTTTTTAACAGGTTAATGGATGGTGTCAGGTTTTATATGAAAATCTGGCATTCGATGGAAAGAGGTAAATGAATGACAGACGGTGTCTCAAGAAGACAATTTGAAATAGAACAGTTCAGAAACAGTGATGTGCCAATATCGGGAACCGCCATGGGAAAGCTTGCAGGGGTTTCAAGACAGGTGGTGGTACAGGATATAGCACTGCTTAGAACTGCAGGCTACAATATAATCTCCACGCCTAGGGGATATATGCTGTCAGATCACAGCGGCGTTACCAGGATTATAAAGACCTACCATAGCCTTGAGGATACTGCTAAAGAGCTGGAAATAATAGTTGACAATGGTGGTGCGATTGTGGATGTCAGGGTAAATCACAAGGTTTACGGTAAGATGACAGCTCCCCTTAATATAAAGAACAGAAAAGACATAAAGAATTTTATTAAGGATATTGAGACAGGAAAATCCAGTCCGCTTATGAATATCACATCAGGATATCATTTTCACCAGATAAGTGCAGATGATGAGAAGACCCTTGATGAGATAGAGGAGGCTCTAAAGGAAGAGGGATTTCTCACTGAAATACTTCCATATGAGGAAGGAATGTGGTAGAATACACAGGATTGTATTGAGGAATGTGTTGGCTGATAGTTAATGAAAGAAGGATGATTTTATTATGGCAGGAATAACACATGAGATTGATGACAAGAATATTGTTATGGCGATTAAAAGTGACGCTGTAGCCGCAACTAAGGAGCTTGTGGAGGCAGCGGGTCTTAAAAAGGGTCAGATATTGGTTGTTGGTTGCAGTACCAGTGAGACTCTGGGGGAACAGATCGGAAGCTGGTCGGTTCCTGAAGTGGGACAGGCTATCTACGATGGTATCAACAGTGTCCTTGAGCCTCTCGGCATATACCTTGCAGCCCAGTGCTGTGAACATCTGAACAGAGCTATAGTTGTTGCCCGTGAAGCAGTACCATTTGCAGAATATGTAAATGCGGTTCCACAGCCTAAGGCAGGTGGATCATTTGCAACTGCGTGCTACAAGTCTTTAAAGGATCCTGTGGTGCTTGAGGAGATCAAGGCGGATGCAGGCATGGATATAGGAGAGACACTTATAGGCATGCATCTTAAGAAGGTGGCAGTTCCTGTGCGCCTGAAGCAGAAGCACATCGGGAATGCAAATGTAATATGTGCAAGGACCAGGGCAAAATATATCGGCGGAGAAAGGACCATATACAATAAAAGCTGAAAATACCTTAAGGGAGTATTTATTTTATGAAAAATGAACAGTTTAGTTCAAGACTTGGTTTTATCCTGGTTTCTGCAGGATGTGCCATAGGGCTTGGAAATGTATGGAAGTTCCCATACATATGTGGTGAAAACGGTGGCGCGGTGTTTATCCTTATATACCTCATATGTCTTTTTTTGATAGGACTTCCCATACTGATATGTGAGTATTCCGTAGGACGTGGAAGCGGATACAGTCTTATGAAGGCTTACAAAAATCTTGAACCGGAGGGAACTCACTGGCACAGATCCGGTGTAGCCAGCTTCGTGGGCAATTATGTTCTCATGATGTTCTACACAATGGTGGCAGGCTGGATGATGTATTATGCCTACAAGACTGCCGGGGGCGAGTTTGTAGGTGCGGATACGGACACAGTTAAGGGAATATTTAACCATATGCTGGGGAATCCGGGAACTATGATATTCTGGACCTTGTTAGTTATAGTGTTGGCATTTGGTGTATGTGCACTGGGTCTTGAAAATGGTGTGGAGAAGATCACCAAAGTTATAATGCTTCTGCTGATAGTCCTTATGATAGTAATGGCAGTCCGTTCGGTAACACTTCCCGGAGCCTCAAAGGGACTTAAATTTTATCTGGTTCCTGACTTTAATAAGCTACATGAGAGAGGTCTGGGAAATGTTGTATTTGCAGCACTTACCCATGCGTTCTTCACGTTGAGTGTCGGTATCGGCTCCATGGAGATATTCGGAAGCTACCTTTCTAGGGAAAGAAGACTTACAGGAGAAGCCATAAGTGTTACGCTGTTAGATACATTTGTAGCTATTACAGCGGGACTTATCATAGTTCCGTCATGTTTTGCTTATAATGTCGAGCCGGACGCAGGCCCACCACTTCTTTTCATAACTCTGCCAAGTGTATTCAACCATATGGCAGGAGGGAGAATCTGGGGTACATGTTTCTTCGTATTCATGACATTTGCCGCTATATCAACGGTTATTGCGGTATTTGAGAATATAGTTAAGATGACTATTGATGCAAGGGACTGGGAGAGAAAGAAAGCTGTTGCCGTGAACATGATAGGCGTGGCAGTTCTTTCAATGCCGGCGATCCTTGGATACAATGTGCTTTCAGGAATAAAGCCTTTTGGTGACGGAAGTACCATAATGGATCTTGAGGATTTCCTTGTTTCATATAATCTGCTTCCGCTGGGATCTCTTATTGCTATTTTGTTCTGTGTAAGGAAGAATGGATGGGGATATGATAACTTCATGAACGAGGTCAATACCGGGGAAGGTGTCAGATTTCCGCGGGGACTTAAGTGGTATATGACGTATATAGTGCCGCTCCTTATTGTGGTTGTATATATTAAGGGTTACTATGATTTGTTTGCCCCTAAGGGTACAAAAGTGCTGGCATTCTGGATGGGTGTGGCTGCTCTGTTCCTGATGGGAGTGTTCGCCGTAATATTTGTGGGGAATAAGAAGAATAATGGTGTGAAAGAAATGTAAACATGTGAAGCTTCCCCAATAAAGACTGGCCTGATATAGGCGTAGATTTATTTGAAGCGGTTTATATATATAAAAAAGGAAGTAGCGGGAAATTTATGAGTTTTCCGCTATTTTTTTGCTTAAAACCGGTATATATGGTTACAGGGGAAGCTCAAAACTGTGGCAGCCTGCGGTGTTTCCGGGCTGGTTTTTCTGCTGCTGTGGGCTAATGTCTGGTCCATCCATCAATATCCGCACCTTCTATGGCGGAGAAGATACGTTCCTTGATCTCCGGCACTGTTGCCCGGAGCTGGTCTATTATGTCCTTGCTTTCCTGACGCTTGGTCACTCCGTCGGCAGGACATGGATTTTTACATACAGGTAATTCATTTTTCAGTGCAAATGACCTGACTTCCCCTTCGTAAGCGTAGATGAGAGGACGTATCAGCGTAATCTGTGATTTCTCAAGGAAGGTCACGGGGGAAAATGTATGTACTCGCCCTTCATATAACAGTGACATTAAGAAGCTGTCTACCACATCATCCTTATGGTGTGCGTAGGCTATTTTATTGCAACCAAGTCTAATGGCAGCCTGGTTAAAGGCGCCCTTTCTCATTCTTGAACACAGTGAGCATGGATTAGGTTCCTTCCGGTGGTCGAATACGATCTCACCGATCTGAGTATGCTCCACAAAATACGGAACCTCAAGCCTGTTGCAGTATCTTTCAAGCCCTGAAGTATCAAAATCCTTGAAACCAAGGTCTACGGTTATAGCATAAAGAGAGAAACTCTTCGGATAGAATTTCTGAAGCTTCGCCAACGCGTACAGCAGGGTAAGGCTGTCCTTTCCGCCGGAGATTCCCACGGCGATGGTGTCTCCTTCTTCTATCATGTTGTAATCATCAATAGCTCTTCTTGTATATGATAATAATTTCTGTGATTTCATGTGCTGTCCATTCCTTTTTATAAGTTCCATATGATCTTTATACGCATGGGTTACAGCGTATTCCATGGCACCTTGCCTGTGCTGCAGTATCCATCATGTATAAATAATATTTCACAATGTGACAGGTGTCAATTATTTGCAGAAATAAGACCAAGACCTGTTGACGTGGGTGGGATTTTAAGCAAAAATAGATATAGGATTAAAAATGAAACATTAAAAAGGAAAGCATGTCATTATTTGGGAAACCGGAATTTTATTCAGTGATTGTATGGGAGGAGAAATATGCTGAAAAAAGAGTTCGTATATCAGGAATACACGAGAAGAGAAGAAAATATCTTAAGGGCACCATATAATCCGGAATTGGAATTTTATTCGGTGATAAAGTCCGGCAACATAGAAAAAACAAAAGAACTATGTGGTGTCTCATTTGCAGACAAGAAAGGACTTGGAAAGCTGTCTGAAAATCCCCTCCAAAATCTCAAATATCATTTTGTTATAACCGTTGCTATGCTGGCAAGATATTGCATAGATGGGGGACTTGATATATCAACGGCATTTTCCGTGAGTGATTTTTATATCATGAAGGCAGACAAAGCGAAAAATATAGCTGAAATAGACACTCTTCATACCAGTGCCTGTATTGATTATGCCCAGAGAATGAAGAAGCTCAGAAATAAGAAGATAACATCCCGACCGGTTGCCAGATGCGTAGATTATATTGCAGATCACCTTCATTGTAAGATATCCCTTGGTGAATTAGCAGATTATGTAGATTTAAATCCATCATACCTTTCACGATTGTTTAAAAAGGAAACAGGCAGTACTATCAGTGAGTATATAATGAGGACAAAGATTGAAACGGCTGGGAACATGCTGATATATTCGGAATACACTTCGACAGAGATAGCTTCAATACTGGCGTTTTCTGATCAGAGTTATTTCACAGAGATGTTCCATAAGTACATGGGAGTTACGCCAAAAAAGTATCAGTCGATGCACTTGAGAGAAATTGAGATGGGCAAAGAAGGGAAAAAGTGACTTCTTTTGTGTGCAAAGTGCACAAAACATAAAGAAGAAAAGACAATATAAAGTAAATTAGCACAAATAGGTAAAAAATGCCATAAAAAAATCAATCTTTTGCCATAATATTAATTTTTTATCTGATATAAATGATATATAGGGTTAAGAACATGCTCATAAATAACAATTTATTAATGGGCGGAATTATGTATTATAAGAGAGGAGAAAAAGTATGGTAAAAGGAAAAAAGTATCTTGCATTATTCCTGGCTGCGGGTCTGGTTATAACTGCAATGCCATTAGGAACTACCCATGCAACAGGAATCATCGGCAATGATCCTGTAACAACAGTTAACAGCGAAGACGTGGTAGATCCGTCAACAGACCTTAGTTATGAGGGCTATAAGGAAGTCTGGGGTGACGAATTTGATGGAACAGAATTAAACAGAGATGTGTGGAATGTTGAAACACATGAGAAGGGATGGGTTAATTCAGAACTTCAGGCATATGTGGATAATGATGAGGTATTACAGGTAAAGGATGGCTACCTTAACATTAATCCGGTTAAGACGGTAGAACATAGCAGCGAGGCGGCTGCAATCGTTAAAAATGCTGATTTCTCGTCAGGAAAAGATGACTGGGTGGAGACAATAGCAGACTGGGGTGATCCTTATCATACGGTTGCATCGAGCACAGTTGTTGACAATGGAATAAAGTATACAATCACAGATCCGGGTGATGAAGATTGGCATGTGCAGTTAAAGCAGGATAATTTAAATCTTAAAGAAGGACATACATACAAGGTTGCATATAATGTAACATCCACAGCAGCAAGGCAGATAAAGTCAGGAGTACAGAGCGCAGCCTATACATGGTATGGCGGAGCGGATCCTGTACTTGAGGCAAATGTAGTAACTCCGGTTGAGTATGAATTTACAATGGAGGCAGACGATGATACAGCAACTGTTTACTTTTCATTAGGAAAGATTGCTGATGTTGAAACACCTGCTTCTGATATTACAATTACAGATATTACATTTACAGATCTGTCAGATGATGGTGAAGGCGAAGATGTGGTGAACTATACATCAGGTCGTATAAGCACCCAGAATAAGCAGACATTTACTTATGGTCTCTTTGAGTGCAGGGCAAAGGTTCCTGCAGGTAAGGGATATCTTCCTGCATTCTGGCTTATGGCAAATGATGAGAATGTGTATGGTCAGTGGCCAAGATGTGGCGAGATTGACTGTATGGAGGTCATGGGACAGGATCCTGATAAATTATACGGAACTATCCACTATGGTAATCCTCATGCTGAAAGCCAGGGAACGTATGAGATAACAGATGGTGCTTCATTTGCAGACGAGTTCCATACATTTGCATGTGAATGGCTTCCGGGAAAGATAAACTGGTATGTGGATGGCAAATTATACCATACAGAAAGCAACTGGCATTCAACAACAGTTGGCCAGGGAACACTTACATATCCTGCACCATTTGATCAGCCTTTTTATATTATCTTAAATCTTGCAGTAGGTGGAAGCTGGGTTGGAAATCCTGATGACACAACAAACTTTGATAATAATCCATATGTGATTGATTATGTGAAGGTTTATCAGAAGGACAGCTATGATGAGAATGTGCAGAAGCCGGAGAATAATGTGGAACTTCGTGATCCGGATGTGACAGGAAACTATGTTAATAATGGGGATTTTTCAGTGGAAGAAGATCTTACAGATGATACAGACTGGAAGTTCCTTACTGCGCTTGGTGGTGAGGCAGCAGCAACAATTTCTGGCAATGAGATTAACATTGATACAACAAATGAGGGAACTGTTGATTACAGTGTACAGCTTGTGCAGGCTGGTGTGCCATTACTTAAGGGCGCAACATACAAAGTTTCATTTGATGCATGCGCAGCAGAAGCCAGAACAATGCATGTTGATATAAAGGCACCTGATCACGGATATATTAATTACATGAACGGAACCGGTGCAGAGGTTGCTCTTGATACAGAGTATAATCATTATGAGTATGAATTTAAGATGAAGTCTGATTCAGATGCAAATGGACGTCTTGAGTATAATATTGGAGCGACAGGTTCAAATGCACAGATCAAGCTTAAGAACGTGCGTATTGAGAAGATTGCTGATCCTGATCCTAATGAGAAGGAAGAGAAGACAGTCCTTGCAAATGGTAACTATGTCTATAATGGTGGTTTCCAGGAAGGAACAGGACATTTAGGATATTGGGATATAGCCAAGTCAGAAGGTTCAAGTGTAAGTGTAACAGATTATAAGGATGGCAGAAGATTTAAGGCGGTAATTCCTGAGGCGGCTTCTGAGTATGTGTTCCTTTCACAGGACGACATGACATTTAATGAAGGAACTCCATATCTCTTCAGCTTTGACCTTGAGGCGGATACAGATACTACAGTAAAGGCCGTTATTGCCGGTGTAGAGTGTGAAGCAGAGGTTGTTAAGGGTGATAAGAAGACTTATAGATTTGAGATACCACCAACAACAGAATTCAGTGACAAGTCTGTGTCATTCACATTCGATGCTGCAGGTACATATTATCTTGACAATGTAAAGATGGTAGAGAATGCCATGATCAAGAATGGCTCATTTAACGATGGCGAAACAGGATATACAATCTATATTGATTCATCAGCCAAGGCAAGCCATGTTGTAGATAGCATAAAGGAAGATAATGCACTGAGTCTTACAATCGATAAGACCGGTGATGCAGATTGGAAGATTCAGGTTAAGCAGGAAGATGTTAAACTTGAAGCAGGTAAGACATACAGACTTAAGTTAAAGGCCAAGTCATCTGTTGACCGTGATATCCGTGTAGTAATGCAGGGCGGAGAAAAGCTTGGATGGCCGGTATACTCAAATGACAATGTAATATCACTTACAAGTGAGTATACAGAGATTGAAGATGTATTTACAATGAATGAAGATACAGATCCTGCCGCATTTTTAAGTATCTGTTTAGGTAAGGTTGACAGAGAAATCACAGATCAGCATGTAGTATGCATTGATGATATTTCTCTTGAGGAAGTAAAGGCTGAAAAGGAAATTCCGGAGTATGAGGTTCCGGAAAACCAGACTATACATTGCGGACAGACCCTTGCTGATATTACTCTTCCGGAGGGCTTTAGCTTTGAGGAGCCAGGACTTGAGCTTGCACCTGGTGTAAGCAAGGTGACACTTAAGTACACACCGGCAGATACAGATAAGTATGAAATTGTTACAGGAATAGAAATAACAATTACAGTAGAACATGATTACAAGGATGGCGTATGTGTATGTGGAGACATTGCTGATGGATTTGCCAAGGTAAATGGCAAGTGGGGCTTCTATAAGGATCAGAAGATAGTTTCAAATTACACAGGTGTAGTTAAGGGAGTTATTGATGGTAAGTCAAACTGGTACTATGTAAAGAATGGAGTATACACCAAGGCAAGTGGTATTACCAAGAGGGTTGATGGTAAAGGAAACTGGTACTATGTGAAGAATGGAGTATACACCAAGGCAAGTGGTATTGCCAAGAAGGTAGATGGCACAGGAAACTGGTACTATGTGAAGAATGGTGTGCTCACCAGAACTAACGGTATTACTAAGAAGGCAGACGGTTCAAGTGCAACCTGGTTCTATGTAAAGAATGGAGTGTTCACAAAGGCTACAGGTATTGCCAAGAAAGCAGATGGTTCAGGTGCAACCTGGTATTATGTGAAGAACGGAGCGTATACTAAGGATACATGTATTGCCAAGAAGGCAGATGGTTCAAGTAAAACTCAGTATTATGTGAAGACCGGTTCATGGGCAAATAAATTCACAGGTACAATTAAGATTGGCAAAAAGAACTATAAGATAGTTAATGGTGTTGTGAGGTAATACCTTTAACAAGCTGATAAATTTACATTAAAGCAATAATATAAATGAAGTGGAAGTGGTCTCTTTAAGAGGTCACTTCTCTTTTTGTTATGGCAGTCGTCAAGTGCAACATGCTTGCATGATTGCATTTGACGAATGCTAATCAGCGGATAAAACTCGCAAAGCGTGTTTTATCGCTGTAATGCTGTTTATGACATCGTTACATCGCAGCGACCCTAGCCGTAAGCTAGATGACAATTATAAAAAATAAGATCAAGACCTGTTGACGCAGGTGGGATTTTAGGGGAAAATAAACATAATTGGGGACGACACAGGATGATATAACCAAGAGCAAAGCAAGTAATACCAAAGCTGACAATGGCTATAAAAAGATGATCAGGAGGAACATGGAATGGAATACAGAAGATTTGCAAATAAAATAGTGGCGAGGATTGACAAGGGGGAGGTGTTTGGCGGTCACCTGAACAAAGCCATTGTAAGTGCAGTCTGTGAGATGGTAATAGACGTGATAGAAGGAACCGTCGACAGGATTTATGACGAGGAAATCGGCTTGAATGTATTCAGTTTTTCATAGGATTGTATACTAAAAATATAATCTGAAAGTAGAATTTGAAAAGACAAGTCGTTGATATAATGCAGGGGGAGCATATGTTTTGTGAAGCAGACTATAGATTGAATATATTGACAAATGAAGACGCAGCCCAGGTTGTGTTGTATATTTCAAACACCTGTCTGTCGGATGAAGCACAGAATGTTTACAGGCAGGTGTGCCGCATGTCAGATGTGAAGTTTGATTTCTGCGAGCTTCTTGTGAAGGATTGGGATAGCTGGCTCACTCCATGGAGTGCTGACGCGGGTATGAAGGACAGGAAATTTGCAGGAAAAGGGAGAGAATTACTGGACGATATCCGGGAGAAGATACTTCCGGAGATAAAGCATCACTTTCCAAATCACAGGCAGCTATATATTGCCGGGTATTCCCTGGCAGGATTATTTTCCCTTTGGGCACTATATGAAAGCGGATTGTTTGACGGAGCAGTGAGCTGTTCCGGTTCCCTGTGGTATCCGGGGGTTGAGGAATATCTGCAGCAGACAGAATTGAACCAGAAGGCAGATGTGTATTTAAGCCTTGGGAAGAAGGAGCCGAAAACTGCCAATCACCTTATGAAGAGAGTTGGGGAGATCACGGAGGCAGAGTACGAGAAGCTGCGGAGTGATATAAATGTGGGCAATGTTATATTTGAATGGAATGACGGAGGACATTTTGCAAATGTGGTGGAGCGTATGGCGATGGGAATACGATGGATCATTTCCTGACCGGATCACGAAGGAAAATGCCCGTATCACATACAGGTGAAAGGAGCTTACTATGGAGAAGTTCATACCTCAGTTAAAGACAGACAAGGAATTTACAAATAAAATAATCAGGAAATATCATTTTGGAGGGGAAAATACAGGTAAGGTTGCAAGCTTATGTGATATATCCCTGCCCCTGGTTTCCTCGGCCTGTTATTATGTATGGAAAAAGGCAGACACCGAAATCACATATGATGAATACGCTGTATGTCTTGTGACATTGGGGACAGCCTTTGACAAACTGGTTGACCTCTATGCAGAGAACAACTGCCTCCTGGAGGCATACATGCTGGACTGCATAGGGCTTGAATTTATGACCCGGAGCTATGAACAACTGGTTAAACATATCCAGACAAAATACTGCAAATGGGGCACAAAGCTTGACTTCCTTGGAGACACCTATCCTGTAGATATGATGGCAAGGCTTATGGAGAACTTCACCGGTACAGGCGTTTTGATAAATGATGAAATGATGTTAAAGCCACTTAAGAGCGTGCTGTTCCTGCTTCCGGTGTCAGATCAGGAACAGAAGGCAGACGCGTGCCGTATATGTACAAATTGTGGGAATGTCAACTGTATGTTCCGGGAGGCTTCCGGTTCGAACAGGCAGCATGATATATCAAAGCTCAGCGGTATATCGAGGATAAGCAGTTTGCCAAAAAATAATGGTATGCCGGGTGGCTCCTATGGTATCAGGCAGATATTTAAAAATGAAAGTGTCAAATAAATCTATAAATAATACGGAGGAAGATTGCAATGATAATGATTTTATTGGCGGCTGCTTTAGTTGCCTATGTGATCCTGCTGATCCTGAGGAGAAGGAACAAAGACAATAAGGTCATCGCAGGAACAGTGCAGATAGTTCAGGGAATATTGTGGATACTGATCGTAATAGACGGATGGTCAGAAAGTCATATGTTTACTAAGATCGCATGTATAATAATTGCTGTGCTGTCATTTGCAGCAGGTATAGGAGCATTTCTGAAACGCAAATAATTTTGTGGTGTGTGAGCCTTTAAGTAATATGTAGCAAAATTTTGGTGGAGAAGATTGGTGTGAATTGCATTTTGTAAGGAGAGTTAGTGACGATGATACAGTTATACACAGGTGACGGTAAGGGAAAGACCACAGCGGCTGTGGGACAGGCGGTTCGGGCTGCCGGTTCCGGCTACAGGGTTATATTCTGCCAGTTTATGAAAGGCGGGGAGTCAGGGGAGCTTGCGATATTGAAAGAACTTCCTCAGGTGGAGATCTACAGATGTGAAAGAGAATTTCCTTTTTTCAACGCCATGACCGACCGGGACAAGGAAGAGATCACGGAGATACATAATGAAATTATCAGGAATATAATCCGTAGACTTGACGGCTTAAATAATACAGGAAACATATCAACGAACGGCAGTGGGGCTGCCGGGCTGATGGTGGTTCTTGATGAGATAACCTATCCATTAAACTGGGGGCTTATTGATGTAAGTCTGTTTAAGGATCTGGTTGGGAAAATGAAGGCGTTATATAACGGAAGAAGCGGTGATAGCGGAGAAGAAAGCCTGTCCCGGATAGAGCTTGTACTTACAGGCAGGGAACCTGACAGGTTTATTCTTGAAAATGCAGACTACATAACAGAAATGAAGAAGCTGCGACATCCATTTGACCGGGGGATACAGGCAAGAAAAGGGATAGAGTATTAGAAATAGGGGTGACATTATGGGGAAGAATGAAAATGGGACAACTGTAGCGAAAATAATAATAAGCATTGTGTTCATTGTATGGTTTATGGGTTCGCTCTTTGGCATGATGGTATGTTCAAAGCTTGATGGCGGAACAGGACTTATGCTGGCACTGATAGGACAATATTTCCTTGTGTTTGGAATTATGGGAGTTGTGGGCAGTATAAAGAAACGCCCATTTCCGGCGATCATCCTGCTGTTTCCATTGGTGGGCATTGCACTTATCATATGTGGCGTGATCATGTACATAGATATGCAAAATGCTGCACAAATGATCTACGAGGCGGCTCCTTACCTGTTGGCAGGAATATTCCCGGTGACAGGAGTTTTAATGATAATCAGTGCTACCTCAGAAATAAGACATCTTAAGCGTGTGTGCACAGTGGAAGTCCAGGCTAAATGTATCAGCGTGGAGACCCGTTGGACTCAGGGTGGAAAAGGACGGAGGACAAAGCGGGTGCATATGCCTGTCTACAGCGTCTACTATAATGGAAGGGAATACACTGTCCGGAATAATGTGTATACAAACATGAACGATTATCAGGTGGGAAATTATTATCCCATAATGATCAATCCATTAAATCCGGAGGAATTTCTTGATGCAAATAACAGAAAGGGCAACATAGTTACTCTGGTTCTTGGAATTATATTTGTTGCGGTGATAATACCGATCATCGTATACATGTAACAGGAAAATAACACAAAAAGGAAATGCACAGATGATAAAGAACATTATATTTGACTTGAATGGAACTATGATTTTTGATGGAAAATACCACGAAATAGCATGGAAGGAATACTCAGATAAGCTGGCAGGCAGGATACTTACAACAGAAGAGTTTCAGCACCATGTACTGGGGCATACCAACAGGGATATCCTGGAATATCTCATGGGTAAGGGTACGCTTTCCGATGAGCGTATACTTGAGCTGACAGAGGAAAAGGAAGCAGCATATCGTGACCTGTATGTAAAGGACACCGAGAATTTCAAGCTGGTGGACGGACTTGAAGAGTACCTTGACTATATAAAAGAAAAAGGTATAAACATAAATATCGCTACAGGCTCCAACCTTACAAATCTTGACTTTTACTTTGAACAGTTTAAGCTTGACCGCTGGTTTGATAAGTTAAAGGCAGCCTATGACGATGGAACCATGGCAGCAAAACCGGCACCGGATATGTATATAAGAGCCATGGAAAGAATTGGTGCAGCACCGGAAGAAACAATGGTAATAGAAGACGGACCATCCGGAGTAAAAGCCGCTGCCGCCGCAGGAGCAGCCTTCATAGTAGGCATATACGGAGACTCTGACGAGAACCTCTTAAAAAATACCTGCCTCTGCGACCTGCTTATCCACGACTACGTAGATCAACCAAAGCTAAGAACCATATTTTCAAAAAAATAAATCTAACTGAGCTATAGGACAGAACGAGTTGATAAAAACCGCCTTCACCCATTATAAATAAAGGACTGAAGACGGTTTAATCTTTTTTTGAAAAATTTTTAAAGGCAGACAAAATATGGCTGTTAATTCTGAATAGCATTATATATCTGACAATTAAATTGATTTCCAAACTATAGTTATCTAAATTACTATGATTAAAAATTTCTTGAAAAAATAATAAGGCACAATGATATACATTAAAACCATTGTGAGCACTTCGTTACGAGGTTTACTCTGGTTGTCAGCACAAAGCCCATGTCTGAGCGTATGTAAATACGCGAGTTTGGGCGACTGCTGACTAATAGACGAGTAAACCGAGTAGAAGGCGCAAACAGGTTTTATATGTATATCATGTGCCTACTTAATCATCCGTAAATTTATCCAATGAACTTCCGGGAAACCAATAAAGTTCCAATATCCGGATTGCTTAATTCTTCAAAAACTGTCCCTGCTTCTTCCTGTCAACATAGCTCTTAACCTCAGCCACAACAACACCATTTAACGCAAACAGTGCAATGATATTTGGCAGAGCCATAAGACCATTGAAGATATCAGCGATAGTCCATACAGCCTTAACAGTCATGTAAGGTCCGATGAAGATACATGCAATGTATAACCAACGATAAAACTTAACAACCTTCATCTTACCATTTGTAAGGTACTCAAGGCACTTCTCACTGTAATAATCCCAACCAAGCATAGTTGTGAATGCGAAGAATACAAGACATACCATAAGTAATAATGAAGCAACAACTGATGGGAATGGAAGACATGTCTGGAATGCATGTGTAGTAACGGCAACACCCTCAAGACCTATATTCCATGATCCGGCGATAACAATAGTAAGACCTGTAAGAGTACATATAATGATAGTGTCGATGAATGTACCGAGCATTGATACAAGACCCTGCTCAACAGGTTCATTTGACTTTGCTGCGGCAGCAGCTATAGGAGCACTACCGAGACCAGCCTCATTTGAGAAGATACCACGGGCAATACCCTTCTGCATGGCAACTATGATGGCACCAAGAGTACCGCCGGCAGCAGCCTTAAGACCGAATGCGCCTTCGATGATTTCTTTGAAAGCTCCCGGTACCTTGTCGATATTGAATATTATTACAAGTAATGCAGTTATAACATAGAGGATAGCCATGAAAGGAACTATAACCTGGGCAACATTTGTAATTCTCTTAAGTCCACCGATGATAACAAGACCTACACATATGGTAAGGATGATACCTGAGATAACGATAGTCCATGAATACTCAATGCCAAATAATTTGAAAGCCACATGTTTTGTGTCCGGATCAAAGAAGTTCTTAACGGCACTTGAGATACCATTTACCTGGGTAAATGTACCGATACTGAAGAGACCTACACATACTCCGAAGAAGGCAAATATCTTCGCAAGCCATTTCCAGTTCTTACCCATACCATTTTCAATATAGTAGAAAGGACCACCTACAACATGACCGTCTTCAGCAATAGTTCTGTACTTTACAGCCAGCATACACTCTGAGAACTTTGTTGCTGTTCCGAAGAGTGCTGCGATCCACATCCAGAAAAGGGCTCCCGGCCCACCTGTAACAATAGCGGTGGCAACACCTACGATATTACCTGTTCCGATGGTTGCAGAAAGGGCTGTACATAAAGCACCAAAGCTGCTGATCTCTCCGTGACCATCCTGCTCCACCTTGGCGAACATGAGCTTGAAGCCCTTGCCAAGCTTTGTGACCTGAATTCCCTTAAGACGGATTGTAAGGAAGATACCGGCTGCAAGGATCAATACTATAAGCGGTACACCCCAGACAAAATCATTGATCTTTCCGAGAACTGTGTTGATATTTTCTAACATTTTTTCTCTCCTCCTGTATTTTTTTGTTGGAAAATGTCTTAAAACAGGAAAAATATTAGTCTCTAATGTCAACGAACCTAACATTTTTGTGATAAATAAATTCCCATGTTGGATTATAAAGTAAAAAGCACAATAATACAAGGAAATTAATGGGATTTCATTGATTAGAACCGACATTTAAAGTATAATTGGAGTAGTGCCGTTGCAGATTATACAGTGAGGGGCAATGACATTTATGTAATGTTTGGAGGAAGATAGATATGTCGTACATGGCATTGTACAGAAAATGGAGACCTGGAGAATTTGACGAGGTAAAGGGTCAGGATCATATTGTAAGGACTCTCAAGAACCAGATAGTCAATGACAGGATAGGCCATGCATATTTGTTTTGCGGAACCAGAGGTACAGGTAAGACTACCATAGCCAAGCTGTATGCCAAGGCGGTGAACTGTGAGCACCCTGTAGACGGAAGTCCTTGTAATGAGTGTGCAAGCTGTAAGGCAATAGCCGCAGGAACAGCTATGAATGTCATAGAGATAGATGCAGCGTCCAACAACGGCGTTGATAATATCAGACAGATAAAGGAAGAGGTGCAGTATCCTCCGACAGAGGGAAAGTACAAGGTTTATATTATCGATGAGGTGCATATGCTTTCTATAGGAGCCTTCAATGCATTGCTTAAGACTCTTGAGGAGCCACCATCATATGTAATATTCATTCTTGCTACAACTGAAGCCCACAAGATACCTATAACTATTTCATCACGTTGTCAGAAATATGATTTCAGAAGGATTTCCGTTGATACCATTTCAGACAGACTCATGGATCTGCTGTCAAGGGAGAACATAGAGGCTGACAGAAAAGCCGTGGATTACATTGCTAAGGCAGCGGACGGCTCCATGCGAGATGGTCTCAGTATTCTGGATCAGTGTATATCCTTTAATCTGGGACAGAAACTTACTTATGACAAGGTGCTTGAGACTGTAGGTGCAGTGGATATAGATATATTTGCCAAGCTGCTCCGATCCATAATCGATCTTGACGTATCGGCGGCCCTTGATATAGTTGATGAGACTGTATGGCAGGGCAGGGAACTGTCAAGATTTGTCAGTGATTTTACATGGTTTTTGAGAAATGTGCTGCTCATAAAGGTTTCTGTGGATGGCGATAAGAAGTTAGACATGACCGCAGAGAACATTGCAAGAGTAGAAGAGCTGGCAGAGCAGATAGATGAGCAGACACTTATAAGGTATATCAATATATTTGCAGGGGCATCGGCAAATATTAAGAATGCCACCCAGAAAAGGGTTGTTTTAGAGCTTGCTGTCATAAAGCTGTGTAAGCCTGAGATGGAGACAAATTACGACGCTCTTATAGACAGACTGAGGATCCTTGAGAAGAAGGTGGAATCAGGAGCGGTGCTTCCGGCAGATCTGGCAGAGGCATTGAAGAGCGGCAGCGTAGCAGTTGCTCCGGCAGGAGGAAATGGAGTGGATGCCCATGGCACAGCCGGAACATCAGGTGCCGGAACCGGGACTTCGGGAAAGGAAAAGCTTGTGGACAGGATAAACAACCTGCCAGAGGCTGACAGATATGATCTTAAGCAGATAATAGATCTGTGGGATATGGTCCTTGATAAGCAGGGAAGACTCACTGCGGATTTCCTGAGACAGGGAACTGTGGGACTTACCTCGGACAATAAGGGCTTAAGGATCACATTTTTCAAGAAGGATGAATACAGATCGGCTATCAGATACTTCACAGACAAGGATAAGGTGAAGGCGTTTAAGGAGAGGATAGCGGAGATCACAGGCCGTACATTTCCGGTGGAGTTTGTGGTGGTGGATGATAATCCGGAGACAAGAAGAGAGACCGAGGAGAACGATCTTGGCAAGATCAATTTTGATATAGACATAATTTAATACAGATATAGACATATCCGGAGTATGGATATGGTCTGACATGGCTTGATATGGTGTCAGCTCATGCACAGATACATTTATGGTGATCTATGCCTGATACCAATAAAATAAATATTAAGGAATTTTCAAGGAGGAATTAGAACAAATGGCTAAGAGAGGCGGATTTGGCGCAGGTATGATGCCTGGAAATATGAACAATCTTATGAAGCAGGCCCAGAGAATGCAGAAGCAGATGGAGGAGACCACAAAGGAGCTTGAGGATAAGGTTTATGAGTCATCGGTAGGTGGCGGAGTTGTAACAGCTAAGGTTTCAGGAAGAAAGGAGCTTCTTGAGATCAAGATCGATCCTGAGGCTGTTGATCCTGATGATGTTGAGACTCTTGAGGATCTGGTTATCTCAGCGGTAAATGAAGCACTGAGACAGCAGGATAAGGATTACAATGACAGCATGGCTAAGATTTCAGGCGGCGTAGGACTGGGAGGATTACCTTTCTAATGAATATATATGGTGGAGAAGTAAATAAGCTTATATCAGAGCTTTCACATCTGCCGGGAGTTGGATCCAAGACTGCCCAGAGACTGGCATTTCATATTATAAGTATGCCGGAGGAGAGGGCGGAGGCTCTGGCGTCAGCCATAGTCAATGCCAAGAAGAAGATAAAATACTGTTCCTGCTGTTATACCATAACAGACAGCGACCTGTGTCCTATATGCAGAGCACCGGGAAGAAACCACAGGATAATAATGGTGGTGGAGACGCCGAGGGATATGGCGGCATATGAAAGGACAGGACAGTATGATGGTATATATCATGTGCTTCACGGAGTTATCAACCCTGCCCTTGGTATCGGCCCCGGAGACATAAAGATTGCAGAACTCATGAAGAGACTGCAGGGGGATGTTGATGAGCTGATCATAGCTACGGGTTCAGGTCCGGAAGGGGAGGCAACCGCCATGTACATATCCAAATTGGTGAAGCCGGCAGGCATTAAGGTAAGTCGTATAGCCAGCGGTGTTCCTGTAGGTGGAGATCTGGAATGTATAGATGAGGTTACTTTACTTCGGGCACTTGAAGGAAGAGTATATCTATAGAATAAAAAGAGAGAAAGAGGTGTTTTGAATGTTAAGAGTTGGATTTTTAACAAGTGGCGGAGATTGTCAGGCACTTAATGCAACTATGAGGGGTGTTGCCAAAGGACTTTATGAGTTATTTGACGAGGTAGAGATCTATGGTTTCCTTGAGGGCTACAAGGGTCTCATGAGAGAGAACTACATCAAGATGAAGCCGGTGGATTTCTCAGGTATCATCACAAAGGGTGGCACTATCCTTGGAAGCTCAAGACAGCCATTCAAATTAATGGGGGAGCCTACAGAGGACGGTATTGATAAGGTAAAGGCAATGAAGGCTACCTACAAGAAGCTTAAGCTTGACTGTCTCTGTGTCCTTGGTGGAAATGGTTCCCAGAAGACAGCTAATCTTTTAAGCGAGGAAGGTCTTAATGTCATCGGTCTTCCGAAGACCATAGACAATGATCTGTGGGGAACAGATATGACATTTGGTTTCCAGAGTGCAGTAGATGTGGCAACCCAGACCATTGACTGTATCCATACAACTGCAGCATCTCATAACAGAATATTCATAGTAGAGGTTATGGGACATAAGGTAGGCTGGATCACTCTTCACGCAGGTATTGCAGGCGGTGCTGATGTTATCCTTATTCCTGAGATACCTTACGATATCGAGAAGGTATATGAGGCCATAGACAAGAGAACAAAGAATAAGAAGGGCTTCACTATCCTTGCAGTGGCAGAGGGAGCAATATCTAAGGAGGTTGCAGAATTGCCTAAGAAGAAGCGTAAGGAAGCTGTAGCTAATTCACCTTATCCATCTGTTGCTTACGAGTTGGCGGACAAGCTCAAGGCATTTACAGATCAGGATATCAGAATAGCAATCCCGGGACATACCCAGAGAGGTGGAAGCCCGGACGCTTACGACAGAGTCATCTCTTCAAGATTTGGTGCAAAGGCTGCACAGCTCATCAAGGAGAAGGATTATGGCAAGCTTGTTGTATACAAGGGCAATCAGGTTACAGCCATTCCTCTTTCAGAATCAGCAGGCAAGTTAAAGTACGTTTCACCGGATGATGATATAATTGCAGAGGCAAGAACCTTAGGCATTTCATTTGGAGATAAGTAGTATAAGAATATTTCACATGGATCTCCCTATTTGCATATATAGATAATAAAGGTGCAGATAGGGAGATTTGTATGAGCGAAGAATTTAAGTATTTGTCCTTTGAATCCCAAAACAGTGAGATTAAGGACTTGATAAATAGTGGAAATATATATAAGATGAGACAGGGGCTGTCGGGACTTCTGCTTCCGGCGGGGATTGATGACGGACTCCTTGAAAATGAAAGGGACAGAAAGTACCTTAAGGAGCTGTATCCCCAGAGGATAAGTGAGATAAACGGATATATCGAGGACGAATGTGACAAGCTGGAGTATGAGGGAAGTCCGATGTTCGCTGAGTATCCTGACAGGGAAGTGGTGCGGGGCATAGCCAGGGACATCTACAATAAGCTTGATGTAGATGATGACGATTGGGCATACTCAGATGGAGAAATGTCACAGTCTGAGAGCATGGCGGATTCCGGTACAGATGTTTCTGTCGATATGGCGTCCGGTCCCGATTACGATATGGAGGCATCTGCCTCATGGCACCATGGCAGAAATCCGGGGTATCCGGGTGGTTATCCAAGATATCCGGAGCACAATGATCCCCCGTATGTAAGAAGACGCAGAGGCTGTGTTGACTGTCCTTTAAGACAGATAATAGAGGCACTTTTGTGTAACGAATTTTATTGCAGACGTGAAAGATATAGAAACAGGAGAAGAAGGTTTTACTAATTGAATACGATTAAGAATATAATTATTAAGGCAATAGTTATGATCGTGGTGGTGGTTATAACTATGTTCTTTGTAAATAAATACGAAAACAGGGCATACAGCAATCTTGCCATTGAGATGGAAGATTCAACACTGCCATTAATATATATAAATTACGGAGATCAGAACATAAATGTCATGCATGGATATACCTGTGATGTGGATACAACACTTCTCAGGGATTCCATCACTCCTATAGATGAGAATAAGCAGATAAAACTTGTAGTCCAGGATGATACAGGATATGCGAAGAAGTACTCCTATGAGGTAAGAACCCTTGACGGAAGCTCCCTTGTGGAGAATGGAGATCTGGAGTATCAGACTGACGAGAGAGGCTTCAATGATATTCAGATAGATATCAGGATGGACCTTAAGGCAGATGTGGAGTATATGCTCATTGTCAAGGCAATGGCTGATGATGAGAATTACGCCAGATACTATACGAGAATAGTCCTTGGCACAGATTACCATGTGGATGCCATGCTCCATGCAGCCAGAGATTTCAACGACGCAAGCTTTGACTTCACAGCTTACGAGGATGACTCGGTGATAAATACCTACTCGGCATATTACAAGTCAAGGAACAAGAACAAGAAGCTGGATGAGGGATCGTTTGCCCATTCCACCCTTGCTTCATCATACTCACAGCTCACCTGGTATGGCCTGGATCCTACAAAGGTATCCACCATTTATCCGACTATCAAGGAAATTTCAAATAATTACGCAGTGGTGCAGTTTAAGTACACCATAGCGGATGTAGTAGGTGACAGCCACAACTATTATTCTGTTGAGGAGGATTACACCTTAAGCTATGCTGACGGCGAGATCACCATGCTTAATTTCGACAGATATGTGGATGAGATATTCGACAGGGCGGACGTGGATGCCAAGAACAATCTCTATGAGATCGGAGTTGTGTCTTCAGGTAAGGTGAAATACAAGTCCAGTGACAAGAGCAGGAAGGTAGCATTTGTCAGAAATCAGCAGCTGTGGTACTACAATTACAGGGAGAACCAGATCACCCATGTATTCGGCTTCTGGCTTGATGATGTGGAGAACAACAGAAATACCTATGATAACCATGATATAAATATCATATCCCTTGATGATGACGGCAATATGTATTTCTCAGTGTACGGATATATGAACCGTGGAAAGCATGAGGGTAAGCTGGGAGTTGCTCTTTACAAATATATGGCAGCAGAGCAGGAACTCAGTGAGCTGATATTTGTAGAGACAAATGTTCCATATAGCTCCATGAAGCTTCAGACCTCAAGGCTCACTTATTTTAATGGACAGAGATTTTACTATATGCTGGGTGACCAGGTGAACTGTATAGATGTAAATGACAAGAAGGCGTCAACATATGTGTCGGGGATTTCCATGGACAAGGTGTATGTGTCGGATGATATGAGCGTTATTGCATACTGCGGTTCCGATAACCAGGTGGACAACGACATGATAAATGTTGCAAGACTGGACACGGAGACAACTGTTACCGAGAATGCGGGAAGCGGTGAGTGTCTCATAGGCTATGGTTTTAAGGACACGGATTTCATCTACGGAACCTGCGATGCATCCGACAGCTCATATACCGTCAAGGTATCCTCATTTGACAGTGCCGCTCTTGACTATGCCGCAAGAAAGAGCATACCATCAAAGTCCATAACCATTGTGGACAGGGACGGCAAGCAACTTAAGGATTACAACAAGGGCTATTACATTGCAAATGTCCTGATCGAGACAGATCTTATATACCTTATCCGTGCCCAGAAGATCGGCAACGAGTTCGTGCAGTATGATGACGATTTCATTACCTATAAGAATGATGAACTTAAGCAGTTTGTTTCAACGGTACTAAAGACTTCCACAGAGGGCATTGACAAGATGTATTTCACACCACCGGCAAATATTTACCTGTCGTATGTACCGAAGCTTCTTATTACCAAGAACAAGAAGAATGACGACGGAATCTATATGAATACCCAGTTTGAGAATAAATCCTTGTACACGGTATTCACAGGTTCAGGTGTATCGGGAGAATTTGATGTGGCTGGAGACGCCATCAATTATGCTATAGATAACAGTGGAATAGTAGTTGAAAATGACGGGTCCATCATATACAGACAGTCTGATGCCAAGGAATACAATACCATTGCGTCGGCAATATTCCATTATAGCTCAGGTTCCGTTGCAGCGTCCCTTCAGGATTGCCTGTACATGGTACTTAATTATCAGGGAGTTGACATTACCTATGATGAACTGGCTGATTATACCGATCCGGTGGAGGCTCTTACAAGCCTGGGCAAATCCTCAGGCGTAGATATTACAGGACTCAGCCTTAAGCTTCTTGTAGGATACGTCAGTGACGGCATACCGGTAATCAGTAGGATCGATGACGGAAGATATGTTCTTGTGGTAAGCTACAATGAAGAATCCATAAGATATTATGATCCTGTCATAAATGATGAGGTTAAGGTAAGCAGAAAGGCTTATGAGTCTAAGATGAGCCTTGGAAATAATATATTGTACACATATGTGCAGTATTGATGAAGATAGAGGAACAAAAAAAGAAGTGCGAATGCACTTCTTTTTTTTCTGTAAGTATATTAACTTGATATGCCAATATTACTCCTCTGAGATTGTGCCTACTGGGCATGAACCTGCACAAGCACCACATGAGATGCACTGTGAACCATCTATAACGAATACTCCACCATTCTCTGAGATAGCGCCTACCGGACATGAACCTGCGCATGAACCGCAGCCGATACATGAATCGCCAATAACGAATGCCATACTAGTGTCCTCCTTGTAAAGTAATTATTAATCATATGTGTATTTTAAAACAAAACCGGACACTATTCAAGTAATAATAATATTTTTCATTAAAATATTATATTTGTGCCAATATTTGCCATAAACGAAAAATGTAAACATATTGCGGCAAATACCTTAAGAAAACCTAAAGCTTTATAAAAGAATTGTGAAATGTCTTTTTATTGCCTTGAATATGTCAGCCAAATGCATCTATAATGAAAGGCAGGTATGATGTTCGGATAAAAAAATTAATGTTATTCGCATAAAAAATTTGCAGGGTGTGTGGTAATATTCCATATAAAGTCTGCATGTGGATTACGAAAGAAGAGGTGTTTAATTTGGATAATATAGATATGCAGTCTGCCCCCGCGGGGCTTACCATAGCGGAGGTTCGTGAACGGACGGAGGCAGGGCTTACCAATCATACAGATATAACAACAGAGAAAACAGTGGGGCAGATCATCAAGTCAAATGTATTTACATATTTCAACCTGATATTCCTCATACTGGCGGTGCTTCTTTGTATAGTGAGCTCTTACAGAAATCTGACGTTTCTGCCAATAATCATAGGAAATACGGTTATCGGAATATATCAGGAGCTTCGGGCGAAGAAGACTCTTGATAAGATGAACATGCTTAACGCCCCGCATTCGGTTGTGGTGAGAGCGGGTAAGCAGAGCCGTATAGATTCCGAAGCACTGGTTAAAGATGATGTGGTGATACTAAGTGCCGGAAACCAGATCTGTGCCGACGCTACAGTTATAGGCGGCAGCATATCTGTAAATGAATCACTTCTTACCGGTGAGTCTGATGAGATAAAAAAGGAGCAGGGAGACAAGCTCATGTCAGGAAGCTTTGTGGTTTCGGGACAGTGCTATGCCAGACTTGACAAGGTTGGAAATGAATCCTACATATCAAAGCTTACTGCCCAGGCGAAGGCAATGGGAGACGGTGAGCAGTCGGAGATGATAAGGTACATCAACAAGCTGGTAAAATGGGTAGGAATAATCATAATCCCAGTGGGTGTCATATTGTTCTGGCAGGCGTATTGGGTGAACCACGAGACATTTGCCAAGAGCGTGGTGTCAATGGTTGCGGCAGTACTTGGAATGATACCGGAGGGATTATACCTTCTCACTACTGTTGCATTGGCACTGAGTACCATAAGGCTTGCCAAGAAGCAGGTGCTCCTCCACGACATGAAGAGTATTGAGACTCTTGCGAGAGTTGATGTGCTGTGCGTTGATAAGACCGGAACCATAACAGAGCCTGGTATGCAGGTGACGGAGCTGGTGATCAGCGGAAGATGTTCAGATGACAAGATGAACGTGGATACCTTTGGAAGGCTGCTTGCAGATTATTCTGCGGTTATTGCAGACAATAACGCCACCATGGAGGCCATCAGGGATTATATAAAGGAAAATAAGATAGATAAGAGCGGCAGGACTGTGGTTGCCACAGAGCCATTCACCTCGGCAAATAAATACAGCAAGGTTTCATTCCTTGAGGGAGACTACATGCTGGGTGCACCGGAATTTGTCATGAAGGATGAATATGACAGCATATCGGAGGAGATCGAGACATACCAGAAAAAGGGCTACAGAGTCCTCCTTCTGGCAGAGAGAAATTCTGCAAAACAAGAAAAGAAAAACACTGACGAAGTTGCCTATAAAAATTTCGATAAAGCTGTTACGCCTGTGGGTTATATTGTGCTTTCAAACCCTATCAGGGAAAATGCAGTGAGCACCTTCAGGTATTTCAAGGAGCAGGGTGTTGCCATTAAGGTTATATCGGGAGATAATCCTGCCACTGTTTCTGAGGTGGCAAGAAGAGCCGGTATAGACGGAGCGGAGACCTATGTGGACGCTTCCACCCTGGAGTCTCAGGACGACATAAGTGAGGCTGTGGACAAGTACACAGTATTCGGACGAGTTACTCCGAAACAGAAGCAGCTTATAGTCAGGGCACTTCAGAGAAAGAAGCATACGGTTGCCATGACAGGAGACGGTGTAAATGATATCCTTGCCATGAAGGATGCAGATTGCAGTATCGCCATGGCGTCGGGCAGTGAGGCGGCAACTCAGGCAGCCCAGACGGTGCTTCTTGATTCGGATTTTGGACGTATGCCTTATGTGGTATTTGAGGGAAGACAGGTGGTAAATAATATCCAGAGGTCTGCCAGCCTTTTCCTTGTGAAGAACATCTTCTCACTGTGTATGGCTATATTCTCAGCAATATTTGCAATTACATATCCACTTGAACCGGCACAGATATCTCTGATAAGCATGTTTACCATAGGTTTCCCTGGTTTTCTGTTGGCTCTTGAGCCTAACAAAAACCGTATCGAGGGCAATTTCATGGTGAATGTCATGCTCCGGGCACTTCCGGCGGGACTTACGGATGTTCTTTCGGTGGGGGCACTGGTTATATGCGGTAAGGTATTCTCACTGCCGGGCGAAGATATTGCCACAGCCTGTACCATGCTTCTTGCGGTTGTGGGATTTATGATCATAATCAAGCTGAGCCATCCGTTTAACAAGTTCAGGTACGGCATATTGGCGATAAATGTGGTGGGACTTCTGTTCTGCGGAATATTCCTGGGAAAGTTATTTGCCATAGAGTCATTGTCCAATATCTGTTTCCTGCTTATGGTGGTATTTGCATTCGCAGCGGAGTCATTGTTCAGATATCTTACGCTTATGGTTGAGAAGCTTAGCGGCTATTTCGGGGATGGCAAAAAGAGAAAGAGACTTAGAAGAAGGTTGCGTAAATACAGCTTTTTAAGATAAAATAAAGTGTAGGCAGAGACATTGATCGTGTCAAACGACACATGAAAAAGAGAACGCAGGTCATTACTTTGTGAGCTGTGCCAATAAATGGAGGTGATAAAATGGCCAATATGACCAAGAAGGCTCTTGAGAATTCTCTTAAAAAGCTTCTTAAGGAAAAGCCCTTTGACAAGATAACCATAGCGGATATCACAGAGGATTGCGGTATAAGCAGAATGGCATTTTATTACCATTTTCAGGATATATATGATCTGGCTGAGTGGGTGTGCATAGAGGATGGCAAGCAGGCATTAAAGGACAAGAAGACCTATGATACATGGCAGGAGGGCATGAGCCAGGTATTTGAGGCAGTTATTGAGAATAAGCCATTTATCATGAACATCTACCATTCTGTCAGCAAGGAGAAGATTGAGAATTATCTGTATAAGCTGTCATATCAGCTTATTGCCGATGTAGTTGAGGAGAAGTGTGTGGGCGATAATATTCCTGAGGAGGGCAAACAGTTTATTGCGGACTTCTATAAATACGGCTTTGTTGGGATCATGCTAAACTGGATAGACAGGGGTATGAAGGAGGATTATCAGCGTATTGTTGAACAGCTTAGCAAGACTCTCCGTGGAAATATAGCAAATTCCATAAGGAACTTTGAGGAACAGTAAAAGAAGATCTTACAGAAATATTTAACGGGTCGGGATCTGCAGAAAGATCATAATAGAATATCTTTACAAGAATAGATTACATATAGAATCTTTACAAAACAGGCGGAATGATAAAAATTTTATCATTCCGCTTTTTCTGTAAATATACAAATAAAATTGGGCAAGATAATATATGAGTATGATAAAAATAAACGAAAGGGGCAGATCATTATGGCAAAGAAAAATTTAGGATTAAAGATAGCAGCAGTTGCTGCAGCAGGAGTAGGTGTAACAGCACTTGCGGCAAAGAACCAGAAGAAGGTTAAGGAACAGAAGGAAAAGCAGGCAGCCCAAAAGAAGGAATACAGAAATACAGAATTTGGAAAGCATGAGAAGAACAGCAAAGGAATATATTACACCAACGGTAACTACGAGGCGTTTGCAAGACCGAGGAAGCCTGAGGGCGTGGATGACAAACATGCATATATCGTAGGAAGCGGACTTGCTTCTCTTGCAGCAGCTTGTTTCCTTGTCCGTGATGGTCAAATGCCGGGATCACATATCCATATCCTTGAGGCAATGGATATAGCCGGTGGTGCATGTGATGGAATATTTGATCCTACAAGAGGATATATCATGAGAGGCGGACGTGAGATGGAGAACCATTTCGAATGTCTGTGGGATCTCTTCAGAAGCATACCATCAATAGAGACTCCGGGAGTTTCAGTGCTTGATGAATACTACTGGCTGAATAAGGAAGATCCTAACTACTCACTGTGCAGGGCAACGGTCAATCGTGGTGAGGACGCCCACACAGACGGAAAGTTCAACCTGAGCCAGAAGGGCTGTATGGAGATCATGAAGCTGTTCATGACAAAGGATGAGGATCTTTACGACAAGACCATAGAGGATGTATTTGACGAAGAGGTGTTCAATTCTACCTTCTGGCTGTACTGGAGGACAATGTTCGCATTTGAGAACTGGCACAGTGCCCTTGAGATGAAGCTTTATTTCCAAAGGTTCATACATCATATTGCAGGACTTCCTGATTTCTCGGCTCTTAAGTTCACCAAGTATAATCAATACGAGTCACTGATCCTTCCTATGGTGAAGTATCTTGAGGCTGCCGGGGTGACCTTCCAGTATAATACAGAGGTGACAAATGTTATCTTTGATATTAAAGATGGCAAGAAGATCGCCAAGACCATAGAGTGTAAGGTGAATGGCGTTGAGAAGGGTATATCCCTTACAGAGAATGATCTGGTATTTGTTACCAACGGAAGCTGTACAGAGGGTACTATCTACGGAGATCAGAACCATGCACCAAATGGTGACGCAGAGGTAAGAACCAGTGGATGTTGGAGTCTGTGGAAGAATATTGCCGCCCAGGATCCTTCATTTGGACACCCTGAGAAGTTCTGTTCAGACGTTTCAAAGACCAATTGGGAGTCGGCAACAGTTACAACACTGGATGACAAGATCATTCCATATATAATAGACATCTGTAAGCGTGATCCGAGAACAGGCAAGGTTGTTACCGGTGGTATAGTAAGCTGTCAGGATTCAAGCTGGCTTCTTAGCTGGACGATAAACAGACAGGGACAGTTCAAGAAGCAGGACAAGGATAAGGTCTGTGTATGGGTTTATGGCCTCTTCACAGATGTTCCGGGAGATTATATCAAGAAGCCTATGAAGGATTGTACAGGTAAGGAGATCACAGAGGAGTGGTTGTACCATCTTGGAGTACCGGAGGAGCAGATCGAGGAGCTTGCAACGAACAGTGCAGTATGTGTCCCTACAATGATGCCTTATATCACAGCATTCTTCATGCCAAGAGCCAAGGGGGACAGACCGGATGTAATACCTGATGGATGTACTAACTTCGCATTCCTCGGACAATTTGCAGATACACCTCGTGATACAGTATTTACCACAGAATATTCCGTAAGAACTGCCATGGAGGCCGTATATGGACTCTTAGGAGTAGACAGAGGTGTGCCTGAGGTATGGGGCAGCGTTTATGATATAAGGGAGTTGCTTGACAGCAGCGTGAAGCTTATGGACGGCAAGTCACCTCTTGAGATAAACCTTGGACCATTAAATAAGCTTAAGAAGCCGATACTGAAGAAAATTCAGGGCACGGTTATAGAGAAAGTGCTGAGGGATCATGACATTATAAAAGAGGGTATGCTCTAAGGCAAACTGAGACAATATGATCAAAAGGCATAATAAGCCCCAATGTCACATTAATGGCTGGACATTGGGGCATTTCTATAATATAATATTTGGGTGTTTATGGTGAGATTTCCCGGTTTGTGTGAGGTCTTACGCATAGACCTGCAGATGGTACACATAATAGATATGTATTAAATGACAATACACATTACAGGAGGAATAAAAATGGCTAAGAAGATAAGCAGCGATATGCTTATAAATGATATTATTTCCATCGATCCGGGCAATGCAGCGATCCTTATGGCAGCAGGTATGCACTGTGTCAACTGCATGGCAGCAGCAGGAGAGACTCTTGAGGAGGCAGCAGCAGTTCACGGACTTGACCCTAAGGAGCTTGAGGACGAGATAAATGATTACCTTGAGAAGAAGGGTGAGTAATCTATAACAGGATTATCATAAATACAATTAAAATAAATATGGAGGAACATATGATTAACGAAGGAGCTAATCCTCCCGGGCGAAGTAGTGGTTATGTAGATATTAATTGCCACATTCTTCCTGGTTTGGATGATGGAGCTACAGATTTAAGAACTTCAATAGGAATGTTAAAGATTGCATATGAGGAAGGCATAAGAACAATAATCGCAACACCTGATTACAGACGCCAGTATAAGGAAACCGATATGGATAAGCTTAAGGCTGTGTTTGAGAGGGTGAAGAACGAGGCTGCCAAGATAAGTCCTGATCTCAGGCTTTATTTCGGCAGGGAGATCTTTTATGATAACGACGCCCACGAGAAGATCGTGTCAGGCGAGATATCCTCACTTGCCAAGAGCAGATATGTAATGCTTGAATTTCCGGTTGATATAGATTACGAAACAATAGCAGAAGCTATAAGAGACATTTCCATGGATGGTTACATTCCTATAGTGTCCCATGTTGAGACCTACAGTTGCCTTGACGAGGATGAGGACATGGTTGAGGATCTTATAAAGCTTGGCGCTTATATTCAGGTGGATTCCGGTTCGGTAATGGGGGAAAATGGACATGACATCCGAAACTTTGCCAGAAAGCTGGTGAAGAACGAGATGGTTCATTTCATTGCCACAGATGCCCACGATTGTGACGACAAGGCACCTCTTATGAAGGAGTGTGCGGAATACATCGAACGCAAATGCGGCTTCGACTATATGAATGAGGTTCTGTATATTAATCCTATGGCCATAATTGAGAATGACGATGTAGAGATAATATAGAGATAATATATTTTCAGATGCAGATCTTTCTGAACACGGATCTGTGATCAGTGCATTGCAACTTTATATAAAAAAGCTGGTATCAAATGATACCAGCTTTTTTAGCTTAATTGTTTTTGATTTGAAAGGCTATAAATATGCCGTCTATAATCACAGTGTAGCAAGTGTCTGCACTGCATTTTCCTTTACTATGACCTTGAAGTGTTCTGCCATATGATATCTGAAAGCGTAATTTGACTTATAATATGAACCAAACTCTGCAAATATACCACAGGCTCTCTTAAATTCTCCGTCACTGTTCTCATCACTCTGAGCTATAAGATAAAATCTGTTGTCAGAAGGATTTTTATAAAGTGTATTGGTACTGTTGTAGAAGCCCTTAAGCAGCTTGGATACCTTTATTACTGTATTTAATGAGTCGAAGACGAAGATAGTGTATGCTTTGCTCTTTGAAGGAGCAGGTGTTTCACCGTCGTTTGCCCCGGTATCATCTGTAGCTACGTCTGATTTCTGGGTGCTTCCTGCCTCAGGAGTGTCAAAGCTTATGCCGTCCATTGTGTTTGGAAGGTTCGCCAGACTGCTGATGATGTTGCCAAGGGTCTCAAGAACCTCGGGAGCTTTGCCGGACAATGGGATGTTGGTCTCGACAGACGCTGTAAATCCATCATTGTAGTAATCATCATCGTCATCCTCGTCAGAGAAATCTATATCTTCCTCCGTATCATCGTCATCCTCTATGTCGTCATTCTTTGAAAATCTTGAGAACCTGGTATCAAGCTCTTCAGGATCCTCCACCTTGGTAACGATCAGGACTAATGAGTCGGGGGTCATTGGCACCGCTTCGATCATTAAAGGGACATTGTCAATCTCAAACCCAAGTTCGTCAGATGCCTGGAGCATCATTTCTCTGAACAGGGCCTTTGCTTTCGGGGAACCATAAGCCAGCTCGGATAGCTTCAACTGTTTCTCGGCAAGGTCAGCCTTTGAAAGTATGCATCGTATTTGGTTTTCACTTAAGCGTTCAATCTTCAATAAAATCATCCCCTTTTGCTTAACTTTTTGTTACTATAGTTTACCACAATTATTTTACATGTAAATACTTTATTGCCCGGCAAAATATAACTTTTTTGTGAAATCTATTATCCTGTAAATACTCCTGTTTTCAAAATCCTATAATATACAGTATGCGTAATTTTCGGTGACGATAACCAACTTTGTGATTGATTTGGCATGTTTTATGTGGTGGGAGTGACGGTTACCTTAGATGTATAGTTATGCCTTGTTTTGTACAGTATCATAGTCATTTTATAAGCTTTTTCTAAACTCTCTTAAGTTAGGGTAAAACCTATTGTAAATGAAACAGAATAGTATATATTAGGCATTAACAAGGATTAAAGCTGTGGACATAAAAGACACCATGTCAAATGCGGAGGTTCTTAAGGGCAATTCTGCCGGATGAAAATATCCTGAATGTAAGATACAGATAATTATTTAAAGGTTGCGGTAAATTTAATAATAAAAAATAAGCGTAAACATAAAGATATTTTAAGGTCTTTCAGGAAAATGAATTAACACATCATATATTTTGTCCGTCGGGGTTGTACAAAGTTATAGGGAGGTGATATGGGACAAGTGAAAAATACTGTAAATAATGAAAATTAATGAGCCTGTAAGCTTATTGCAGCAGGACGATCAAATGCACGCCGGGGAACCGCCACCATATAAGTGGCGGTTCTTCAATATTACCTAGTTTGCCGGTATTGGTTGAGTGCCGGAATTTAAGAAATAATTTTCGTAGTAAGAATTAATTCCATGAGCGATAGCCGTTGCAATGGTTGTCTGGTATTCGGTTCCTGAAAGGCTTGTTCCTTCATTTTCATTTGTCAGGAAGCCGCACTCAACAATAACCGCGGGGCAGGGATTGTTTTTAAGGAGTATATAGTTATCATTTGCCTTGGATTTTCTGGCAGTATCAGGTGAAATGGTGGTGCTGATACCTTCCTCAATGCAATCTGCCAGGGAGCTGCTTTTGTCAGAAGAAAAATAGTAGAACACCTGGGCACCGTGGACACTGCTGTCGGAGAAGCTGTTTTGGTGTATGCTGACGGATATGTCAGACTGATTGGTGCGTATCATTTCGATACGGTTGTGAAGGTCTGAGTTTTTCTTTGATGTAGCCCCGGGAGTGTCCAGGGATACATCACTGTCACGGGTAAGATAAACTGTGAAGCCGGAGTCCGTAAGGATATCCCGGAGTATAAGGGATATGGCTAGATTGACATCCTTTTCCTGTATGTTGTTCACGCCCACCTTGCCGGGATCGTATCCGCCATGACCCGGATCTATTGTTATTACGAAATCTTTTTTGGCGGCGGTACCGGGGGTTTTACTTTTTGCACCATTGCTGCCTGACTTGCAATTATTGTTGCCGGTATTTGAATTTTTTTCGCATTTGCCATCGGAACCTGTAAAATTCTGCGAATCTATACCATCTGAATTATTGATTAAGAAAGTTGACTTGTTTTCAGTCCATGTGAAAACCGATATACCAAGAGTTATCAGCATGGCGGCACATGCGGCAATGATAGAAAGCTTTTTCTTCATAGAGGATCACCATGGCAGGAAATATTTGTAGAAATTATATTAGGTAGAAATTGAAAATATGCACACCTTTTATATTTGACACAGCAACTATATTAGATATAAAATACAGACAAGTGTGCGTATAAATATGATGGCCGATGTATGTGTCAAGTCAGCCCTTTGCCTTTAATGGGCTGGTGTTTGGTACGTGGGAGGAATAAATGGATAAATATACAGAGATTGTAAAAGAAATACAGCGGGGAAACCAGGAAGCAAGAAATATGCTGGAGAATCAGCTTAAGCAGGATTACCAGTACATGGTCGCAAATGTCAATGACCTGGCTCAGGCAGAAGGGCTATTAAGAAGTGCCATAGCAAGTGCCATGGCGAACATTACTTCTACCTCAAGTCCTGACGGAATAGGCGAGTCCGTAAGAAGAAACCTTGAGTGGAACCTTACAAGGGCTTCCCAGGTAAGAAGAGACTATAATCAGGGAAATAATTATGGTGACGGCACAGTTACATTTTCCCAGAATGGTGCTTACAGGATGAATAATAATTTTCAGGGGGGTTATGCAGGTCCTGCAGGATACCGGAACAATGGTTATGTTCAGCAGAACACCTACAACGACCGGACTAACAATTATAATCAGACCAATAATTTCAATGGCAACAACAATGCAGGTTACGGACAGCAGAGCAATATAAACAATGGTGCAGGATACGGACAGCGGAGCAATATAAACAATGGTTCAGGCTATGGACAGCAGAACAATATAAATAACGCTGCCAGACCACAGACACCTTCAAATACTGCTCCAAAGACCAATAATAAGAAGAATTTTATTAAATACGCTTTGATCGGTGCAGGAATACTTGCAATCATCATAATCGGAATTGTATTGTATAATGTTTTTTTCAAGGACAATTCTTCAAAAAAGGTAGTGTCGGGTATTGATGATAATACAGGAAACAGCACAGAAGATTACTCATATCAGGATGATACAGAGGATACTTCATACAATGATACAGAAACATCAGATAATAACATTGCCAGCGATACAGGCTATGAGATAGTTATAGAAGATTACTTCTATTATTATTCAAATGAGGACGCAGAGGGAATGAAGCTCTGTTACCTGGATTGTATCAGAGACTCTATGGAGAAGGACATGTACAGCTCGGTTTCCGGGGCAAATTCCATGGACGATTACTGGCAGGTAATGGAAAATGGCTATGGCAGTGACTTCCAGATAACTGCGGATATTGCATCCACAGAGGAATGTGATGCATCTACAGTTCTGGGACTTGAGAGTCACATACAGACTACCTATGGCGAGAAGGTTACCATAGACAGAGCCATCATAGCAAATCTCCATGAGACATGTTCAGGCTCTCTTACAACCCACTCGTTTGACGAGTCTATATATGTAGCCTACATAAATGGAGCCTGGTACATGATAGGAACAGTATTGCAGTAAATAAATACCAAAAGAGGTGACATAGAATGGAAACCATTCTTAGAAAAGCAGATATAAATGACGAGGAAACATTTGCCATGGCGGGAGATATCCTTAAGGCAGGCGGACTCGTGGCATTTCCTACAGAGACAGTATATGGTCTTGGAGGAGACGCATTAAACAGCGAGGCAGCGGGCAAGATATATAGTGCCAAGGGCAGACCCTCGGACAATCCATTGATCGTGCATATAGCAGATACAAACAGTGTATATGAGCTGGCGGAGTATGTGCCTGAGGGAGCGAAGCTGTTGATGGAGGCCTTCTGGCCGGGACCTCTTACCATAATATTTAAGAAGAAATCAGTTGTGCCGGATACCACCACCGGCGGACTTGACACGGTGGCAATCCGTATGCCATCCCATCCGGGAGCATTGAAGCTTATAAAGGATTCGGGGGTATTTATCGCAGCTCCGAGTGCCAACCTGTCAGGAAGACCTTCACCTACCACAGCGGCACATGTTATGGAGGATATGAACGGTAGGATAGATATGGTTCTTGACGGCGGTCCGGTAGGTATAGGCATAGAGTCTACTATTGTTGATATGACAGGGGAGAGACCTACCATCTTAAGACCCGGTTATATATCAGGGAAAATGATAAAGGACGTGGTGGGTGATTGTATCATGGATCCGGCTCTTGAGAGCGTGGGAGCAGGCATAAGACCAAAGGCTCCGGGTATGAAATACACCCATTATGCACCTAAGGGTGAGCTGTCCATAGTTGAGAGTGATGATATAGAAAAGGTCATCAATAAGATAAATGAACTGGTGCAGGAGAAGAAGGAACAGGGCTTTAAGACAGCAGTAATCTGTGACACGGAAAATGTGGCCAGATATAACTGTGAGCATGTTCTTGACGCTGGCAGCAGGAAGAATGAGATAACAGTGTCGGCGGCACTCTACAGCCTGCTCAGAACCTGCGATGATATAGGTGCAGATTATATCTACACAGAATCATTTGCAGAGGGAGATATGGGATATGCCATAATGAACAGGCTTATCAAGGCAGCAGGACACAGGATAATAGAAGTGTAAAATATAAGTAATAAAGAATATGATTAAAAAGGAGAATTGATTATGATAGCTTTAGGTTGTGATCACGGCGGATATGGTTTAATGCAGGAGGTTATCAGGCACCTTGAGGACAGAGGGCTTGAGTACAAGAATTACGGCTGCTACAGCGAGGAGTCAGTGGACTATCCTGTATATGCCAAGGCTGCTGCAAATGCAGTTGCATCAGGAGAGTGTGAGAAGGGAATACTGATCTGCGGAACAGGTATCGGTATCTCAATAGCTGCAAACAAGGTTCCGGGAATAAGAGCTGCATTATGCCACGACTGTTTCTCGGCAGAGGCAACCAGACAGCACAACGACGCCAATATGCTCGCCATGGGTGCCAGAGTTATAGGTCCGGGACTTGCATTAAAGATAGTCGACATTTTCCTGGATACACCATTTTCAAATGATGAGAGACATATAAGAAGAATAGGAATGATTGAGTAAGATGTCAGTATTTAAACATGTAAAGGATTTTTTATATGCAAACAGAAAACTAATGCTTCTTACCATTCCCTTCTGGACGATGGATCTTGTAATAAGGATACTGGGATATAAGATAGATTACTATCAGGCATACATGCCTATCCCTAACCTTTTTACCCTGATATATGTAATGCTTTTTATGGGCATTGCGTCCTCAGTTAAGGGAAATGCAGGGAAGATAATATACGGTATATTCTTTATACCGTATTTTGTTATGTTTGCTACCAATATTATATATTACAATCTGACGGGATTTTATTTTGATTTTCACCTTACCCAGATGATGGACGAGGGAAGTTCGTATATATGGGAGACAATTACAGGAACACCGGTATGGTATTATATACTTATGGTGGTGATCCTTGCCATGGGTATATATGCCATAGTGAAATTCCCCAAGGGCGAGAAGTTCAGAGGAAAGAGGCTGATAGTGGCTGTAGTGGCATTTGTTGTGGTGCATACTGCCATGCCGCTTTTCATGGGTGGCAACTCAGATCTTAAGTGGAACAGCTTCAAGAAGGCAAGGAACATATATGAGAACTATAGCGATGTGAATAAGAGCATGAAGCTTTCGGGACTTTATGAGTACACCGTGAGAAATCTGTACATGACCTTTTTAAAACCTGAGGAGAAGCTCAGTGGAGAGGACGAGGCGTTCCTTAAGACCCAGTATGATCCTGAAGCTGCAAATGAAGAAAATCAGTACACCGGAAAATTCACAGGAAAGAATGTTATATTCCTCCAGCTTGAGGGAATGGACAGCTGGCTGTTAAGTGAGGAGACAACTCCTAATCTTTATAAGTTGAAAAACGAGTCCATGGATTTCACCGAGCATTATTCCCTGTACACCGGCGGTGGTTCAACATTTAACTCGGAATTTGCCGTGAATACAGGATTTACCACCCCTGTAAGCTATACCCAGAATGTATACACCTTAAATGACCACACCTTTGATCACACAATGGCGAAGCTCTTTAAGGAACAGGGTTACTCGGTAAATGCCTTCCACATGAACAGTTCGGATTTCTACAGCAGAGGCATAAATTACAGAAGCTGGGGCTTTGACAATTACTACGGTCTTGTGGATATTGCAGATTATAAGAATGACGAAGAGGAGCTTGATAGGGAGCTTATACTTAATAAGGATTTCTATGATCTCATGTTTAAGCAGGATGGACCGTTTGTGGATTATATAATCACCTACACACCACACACCCCATTTGAGACTGAGGATGGGGTAGGCAGACTGGTGGCAGAGATGAAGTATGGCAAGGGTAACATTCCGTCCGGTCTTACAGAAGAGGATGTTGTGAAGCTTGAGGCTGCGGAGACCGACTATATGGTGGGGCTCCTCATACAGGCATTAAAGGACAATGATCTCTATGACAATACGGTGATCGTTGCCTATGCGGATCATTATCTCTACACCATAAGAGACAAATCCATACTTGACAAATACAAGGAAACCGATAATAATCTCATAAATCATACACCATTCTTCATATGGAGCAGCGATGGCTCTTATGAAGAGGTAAATGCGGTAAATATGCAGATGAATATTCTGCCCACAGTGCTTAATCTGTTTGGCATAACCTACAACCCTACAGAGTATCTGGGTAGGGATATCCTTGCTCCGGACTATGAAGGACTGGCATATTTCTCGGATTATTCATGGTACAACGGACAGGTGTATGTGGAGAACGGAAAGGTCACTTCAGGAAGCGGAAATATCTCCGACGCAGAGGTAGAGGCTACACAGCAGAAGGTGAATGACCTCATAAGAAAGAATGACCTTATATTAAAATACGATTATTTCAGACATTAAGACCGGACAGTGTACGTTGATATGCAGTTCTCATGTTCTGAATATGCAGAGAGTGTCAAATGACACATAAGAGATGAAAACACGCCATTATTTTGTGGGCTGTGCCAATAAAAAGGAGAATAAAAATGACAGTGTTAGCCACGTCATTATTTGACAGGATAGGCTTGTTTTTAAGTCATATTTACATGCCAAGTATGCTGGTATTTGTGGTTATAGGTGTGCTTTTGAGCTGCCTTTCATTCTACAATACCCCATATATGATACTTGGTCTGTTCTTTACCAGAAAATACAAGCCGGCGAAGAATTATCATAAGTATGCCATATTGATACCGGGACGTAATGAGGAACCGGTTATTGCAAATCTCATAAATAGTATAAAAAAGCAGGATTATCCTCAAGAATACCTTACCATATTCGTGTGTGCGGATAACTGTACAGACAATACCGCAAAGGTTGCCAGGGATAATGGTGCCATCTGCTATGAGCACTTTAATCCTGACGAGAGGACAAAGGGCTTTGCCCTTAAGTACCTGTTTGAGCAGATAGAAAAGGACTATGGAATAGAAAGCTTTGAGGGATATTTTATCTTCGACGCAGATAATCTGTTAAAGAAGGATTACATATCAAGGATGAACGATTCCTTTGACGCGGGAGAGAAGATAATCACATCCTACCGAAGCACCAAGAACCTTACTGAAGGCTGGGTGGCGTCCCTTTATGCCGTGCACTGGCTGGGATCCATCAGGTTCAAGCACAGACCGAGATCCTTTCTTCATCTTGCAACCAATATTCAGGGAACCGGATTTTTATTCGCAAATGAGATAGTGAAGGACGGCTGGAAGTACACAAGCCTTACCGAGGACAGAGCACTTACTGCCGACTGTGTGGTAAACGGATATGAGATATCCTACAACAATGACGCCATATTCTACGATGAACAGCCAACAAACCTTAAGGTTGCCCTGAGGCAGAGATTAAGATGGGCAAAGGGTCATCTGCAGGCATTTGCCGAGTCCGGATGGGGATTGTTCAAGAATATATTCGTAGACAGGAATACGAAGCATGAGCCGGGAGACAAATGGTACAGCTATACGCTGCGGACCATAAGACACAGATTTATGTCCCTGGATACCTTCTCACAGCTCCTTCCGAGACAGATCGTAACAGGCTTTAAGTGGCTGTTCTGGAACCTGTTCCTGTTCCCGTTCACCATATACGAGTGCGGCGGTGACATGCAGTTCTTCGGCAGCAGCATAATAGGAAAGTTCATGCATTTCATGCACTGGGACTGGCTCATACACCTTGAGCCGGGCTGGGAATCCTACTTCAAATGCGTGGGCATAGTGATCTGCGTCAGGTTCTTCTATCACCTGGGGGTCTATCTCAAGACCATACTTTACGCCGTATATGTGTTCATTATTGAGCGGAAGCGTATCCAGAAGATAAGCCTTGGCAAGAAGATACTTTACTGTATAACCTGGCCACTTTACGACGTCATAGAACGCTGGGTGAAGTACATAGCACTATTCGTCAAGGTAGAGTGGAAGCCGATCCCTCACAACAGTAAGATCACCATCGAGGATATTGAAAACTAGAAATATCCAGTCTGCTATAAGCTTAAGGGAAAACACGTCAAAATCCCTGTAAAATCAGAAAAAGCGGGTATCGTATAATGTACATACCCGCTTTTTTTGAATGTTAATAAACAAATATCACAAACATGTCAGCATAAAGATGTAAAAAAAACATAAAATACACAAATAAGGCTTTTTAGTTGCTTGAAAAATGTTATAAATTTAGATAAAATGTTAGTGGTAATTTGTTAAAAAATTACAAATAATGGAGGAGGAAGTGTTAATGCTACAGGAAACAATGAAAACTGTAGAGGCTGCGGAGACTCAGGCAGAAGATATGCTCAAAAAAGCCAGAGTAGAAGCAGACGCTATTGTTGCGAAGGCTAAGCAGGACGCAGAGAAGATCATTGCAGACGCAGGTGCTAAGACCAGGGCGGACATGAAGACTGCCAGGGAAAGCATAAAGGCGGAAGAAGATACAATGACTGAGGAAGCACTTAAGTCTGCCGACGATGAGATAGCCGGGTTAAGGGAGAATGCCCGGAAGAAACAGCAGGAGGCTGCCGATCTTATCATCAGGGAATTAGTCTAAATAACATTAAGAATAAATGAGTGGAAAGGAGGTAATAGTATGGCAGTTTTATCTATGAAAAAGATAAATATCTGTGCCATGAAGAAGGACAGGAAAGCAGTTCTTGAAGAGCTTCAGTCACTGGGAGCAGTGGAGATACAGACTGACGGCGTTGAGGATGATGTGTTTAAGAAGATGAATACGGCAACCCAGCGTGGAAAGTATGAGAAACGTGTGGCAAATGCTGACAGAGCCTTAGAGATACTTCAGCAGTATGCACCGGAGAGTAATTCAATGCTTGATTCCCTAAAGGGCAGAAGAGAAGTAAAGAGCATCAACTATATCCATCTTGTGGAAGACAGACGCAGATATAACGGAATAGTAAAAAATATCATAGATAAGGACAAAGAAATATCTAATCTCAATTCAGCTATCTCCAAGAGTGAACTTTCTATAGAGAGTCTCAGACCATGGGTTGATATGGATATACCTATAAACACATCGGGGACAAAGCATACCGACGTGATACTTGGTTCCATGGCACCGGGACTTACAGAAGATATGATACGTGAAATGATAAGTTCAAGGCAGCCTGATATACAGGGCTACGACGTGAAGGTCATATCAACAGATAAGGATCAGACATGTATATTTGTCATTGCACTTAAAAACATATCCGGTAAGGTTGAAGAAGCATTACGTTCAGAGGGCTTTACCAGGATGTCGTTTTTTTCAAAACGTACCCCAAAGGACAAGATAGAAAAATATCGTAGGGAAATAAGCGAATATAAGCAGAATATCCAGTTATTAAGCGATGAGATCTCTTCATATGCTGACAACAGAGATGATATAAAGCTGCTGTCAGATTATTATAGGATCAGAGCAGATAAATATCAGGTATTAGGCGAATTGCTCCAGTCAAAGAGTACATTTGTCATAACCGGATATATACTTGAGCAGGATTCTGCTAAGGTTGAAAAGATTTTAAACGAGAGATTTTCTCTCATGGTGGAGATCACAGACGTGCCCCAGGAGGAGACGGCTCCGGTGAAGCTCCACAACAAGAAGGTATTTGCATCGGCAGAGGGAGTACTTAATTCCTTTGGTCTGCCGGGAAGGGGAGAGATGGATCCTACAGCTCCGATGAGCTTGTTCTACATCTTCCTGTTCGGTCTCATGCTGTCAGACGCAGCATACGGACTTATAATATTCCTGGCATGTGCCATTATACTTAAGAAATTCCCTAAGATGGATGAGGCACTGGCGAAGTCCATCAGGCTGTTCATGTATTGTGGTATATCCACACTTGTATGGGGAGTATTGTTTGGAGGCTATTTCGGAGATCTTATAACGGTAGTGTCCAGAGTGTTCTTCCATCACGAAGTAACAATAAAGCCATTGTGGTTTGCACCACTTGATGACCCGATGAGACTATTAGTGTTCTCATTGTTGTTTGGTCTTATTCATTTGTTCGGTGGTCTTGCCCTTAAGGGATATATGTGCCTTAAGAAGAAAGATTTTGTAGGTTTTTTCGCAGACGTTATACCATGGTTCCTGCTTATAGGCGGCCTGGTGCTCATGCTCATGCCTACAGAGTTATTTGCCTCTATAGCACAGACAAGCTTTAACTTCCCGGGATGGCTTAAGACTACAAGCTATGCCATGGCTATAGTGGGAGCCGCAGTGATAGTTGTCATGTCCGGAAGGTCACACAAGAATCCTGCATTAAGGCTTGCCCTTGGTCTCTATGACATATATAACCTGACAGGATGGCTGTCAGATTTACTGTCCTACTCAAGACTTCTTGCTCTTGGACTTGCAACGGGAGTTATCGCCCAGGTTGTAAACCAGATGGGAAGCATGGTAGGAGATTCAGTGTTCGGTGTTATCGTGTTTATACTGGTATTCATCATAGGACATACATTTAACCTGGCTATCAATATGCTGGGTGCCTATGTGCATACCTGCCGTCTCCAGTATGTAGAGTTCTTCGGCAAATTCTATGAAGGAGGAGGCATTGCCTTTAATCCTTTCAGAGAGAAGACAAAATACGTTGACATTGTAGATCAGAAATAAAGAATAAAACAAAAAAGATGATAAGTTTAATATTAAGGAGGAAAATTATCATGACAATGGGTACAGTATTAGCATTAACAGGTGCTGCTTTAGCAGTAATATTAGCAGGTATGGGTTCTGCTTACGGTGTAGGTGTTGCAGGTCAGGCAGCCTCAGGAGTAGTAAGTGAGGATCCAAGTAAATTCGCAAAGGTTCTTATTATGCAGCTTCTTCCCGGTACACAGGGTATCTATGGACTTCTGGTAGGATTCATTGCACTTTCAAAGATCGGACTTCTTTCAGGTTCACCTGCAGAGTTAAGCCTGAACACAGGTCTTATGATCCTTGCTGCATGTCTTCCTATCGGTATTGTAGGTCTTGTTTCAGGTATGCACCAGGGTAAGACGGCAGTTTCAGCTATCGGTATCATCGTAAAGAAGCCTGATCAGTTCGGTAAGGCAATGCTTTTCCCTGCAATGGTTGAGACTTACGCTATTCTTGCTCTTCTTGTATCAATCCTTGCAGTAAACGGTGTACCTGTGAACTAATATAGAGAATATATCAAGGAGAGATTTTAAGTATGACAGGATTAGATACAATCGTAGAACAGATTCTTAACGAAGCTCGTGACCAGTCTGCTGAAATCTTAAATAAAGCAAAGAGACAGTCTGAGGACATAATAGCCCAAGCCCAAAAGGAAGCAGAAAAGGTCAAGGCTTCTTCAGACAGCCGGATCCAGCATGAGAAGACCGGTGGAAAGTCCCGTGCAAAGTCTTCTTCAGAGCTTAAGAAGAGACAGGCGATACTTAAGGCAAAGCAGGAGATCATAGGAGAGATGATGGACAAGGCTTATGCAGATATTCTTGCACTGCCGGATGATGAGTATTTCGCAATGGTCACAAAAATGCTTGAGAAGTACGCACTGCCTAAGGCTGGAAGCATAGTATTTTCAGATAAGGATAAGGCAAGACTGCCACAGGGATATGCAGATACTGTGGCCAGGATCGCAGAAGCCCGTGGCGGAAGCCTTAAGGTTTCAGATGACACTTGCGATATAGAGGGCGGATTTGTACTTATATATGGCGGAATAGAAGAAAATTGTTCATTTAAAGCAATGTTTAATGCGGAAAAGGAGCAGCTTGCAGACAAGGTAAATTCATTTTTGTTTGTATAGTCTGTTCTTACCGGATGTGTCAAGTTTTCTATGAAAACTTGATATGTAGCTCCGGCCATTTGCCAGAGGAGGTACCCATGCATCGTAGATGCATATAAAATGGTACCGACGATATGCCGCCCAATGAAATGAGGGGGCAATACTTAAAAAGGCAAATTTTGCATGGCTGGAATTCAATGACAGGAGGTAAAAAATGGCAGACAAATATATATATGCGGTTGCCCGTATCCGTGCATTGGAAATGTCTCTTTTCTCTCAGGCTACAATAGAACAGCTTCTGGCTGCCAGGACCTATAAGGAAGCAGTTTCATTCCTTGTGGAGCATGGCTGGGGAGACGGAGATACAGGCTTAAATGACAGTGATGTGATCTTAAACAGAGAAACCGAGAAGACCTGGGAGGTTATAAGGGAAATGGTGGATGACATGTCGGTATTTGATGTGCTTATCCTTCCGGATTTCTTCCATAATCTCAAGGCGGCTATCAAGACGGTTATTGCCGGTGAGGTAGAGGCGGATATCTTCTACGACAACGTGCCTATAAAGGGCGATGAAATGGTGAAGATAATAAAGGACCGCAACTTCAAGGCTCTTCCTGAGTATATGCAGCAGTGTGCCGAGGAGGCATATGAGTGTATGGCTCATACAGGAGACGGACAGATGTGTGACGTTATAATAGATAACGGAACCCTTAAGGCAATACTTATGGCAGCAGGGGACAGCAAATGCGATATCCTGAGGGAATATGCTGAGACCCAGGTGGCAGTGGCGGACATTAAGATTGCAGTAAGATCATGTAAAACCGCTAAGAATATGGATTTCATGAAGAGAGCAATGGTTCCTTGTGAGACCATCAATACGGACAGACTGGCTAAGGCAGCCCTTTCGGGGATGGAGGATATAGTTAAGTATCTTTCGGAAACCCCGTATTCAGGTGGAGCCGAGGCACTTAATGACAGCTCATCAGTATTTGAGTGCTGGTGTGACAACAGGATAATAGAAACCATAAGACCACAGAAGTTCAATGCATTTACAGTGGGACCACTGGTGGCATATGTTCTGGGCAGGCTAAATGAAATAAAGACAGTAAGGATAATACTTTCAGGAAAACTTAACGGACTTCCTGATAGTGCCATCCGGGAAAGGGTAAGGGAAATGTATGTATAGAATAGCAGTTTTAGGCGATTATGACAGCATATATGGATTTGCAACATTAGGCCTTGAGACATTCCCGGTATCAGATCCCGAGGATGGTGCAGCAATGCTCAGGAGACTGGCAGAGGGTGATTACGGAGTTATATATATAACAGAGGCACTGGCGGCAGGACTTGAGAAGGAGATTTCCAGGTATAAAACCGGTATAATTCCGGCTATAATTGTTATTCCGGGTGTTTCGGGAAACACAGGAGCAGGCGTAAGCGGAGTGAAGAAATCAGTAGAGCAGGCAGTAGGTTCAGACATACTGTTCAGTGGAAATTAATAGTAAAGGAGAGTGAGTTTTCCGTGGCTATAGGAAAGATAAAGAAGGTCGCAGGACCTCTTGTTATAGCAGAGGGCATGAGAGATGCAAACATGTTCGACGTTGTAAGAGTTAGTGACAGCCGATTGATCGGTGAGATTATAGAAATGCATGGTGATGAGGCTTCTGTTCAGGTATATGAGGAGACATCAGGACTGGGGCCCGGTGAACCTGTTGAATCAACAGGAATGCCTCTTTCGGTAGAACTTGGACCCGGACTTATAAGCAGTATCTATGATGGTATCCAGAGACCTCTGGATGACATTATGAAGATCTGTGGAAATAACCTCGCGAGAGGTGTTGAGGTTCCATCATTAAAGAGAGACATCAAGTGGACATTTGTCCCTGTTGCCAAGGTTGGCGATAAGGTTACAGCTGGAGACGTAATAGGTACGGTTCAGGAGACTGTGGTTGTTACCCAGAAGATCATGGTTCCTTACGGTGTAGAAGGAACTGTCAAGGAGATCAAGGCAGGAGACTTCACCGTTGATGAGGTGGTATGTATAGTTGCCACAGACAAGGGTGACAGAGAGCTTACCCTTATGCAGAAATGGCCGGTTCGTAGAGGACGTCCATATGTAGAGAAGATTCCACCTGTAATGCCTCTTATTACAGGACAGAGAGTAGTAGATACCTTCTTCCCTATTGCAAAGGGTGGTGTTGCCGCAGTTCCGGGACCTTTCGGAAGCGGTAAGACAGTTATCCAGCACCAGCTTGCCAAGTGGGCAGAGGCAGACATAGTTGTATATATCGGATGTGGAGAGCGTGGAAACGAGATGACAGACGTTCTGAACGAGTTCCCGGAGCTTAAGGATCCTAAGACAGGACATTCCCTCATGCAGAGAACAGTTCTTATTGCGAATACATCAGATATGCCGGTTGCTGCCAGAGAGGCTTCTATATATACAGGTATAACAATAGCAGAGTACTTCAGAGATATGGGATATTCAGTAGCCCTTATGGCTGACTCCACATCAAGATGGGCAGAGGCGTTAAGAGAGATGTCAGGACGTCTTCAGGAAATGCCGGGTGAGGAAGGTTATCCTGCATATCTTGGTTCAAGACTTGCACAGTTCTACGAGCGTGCAGGTATGGTAAAGGCCCTTGGATCAGAGGGAAGGACCGGTGCACTTTCAGTTATCGGTGCCGTATCACCTCCAGGTGGTGATATTTCAGAGCCGGTATCCCAGGCAACACTTCGTATCGTAAAGGTATTCTGGGGACTTGATTCAGCTCTTGCATACAAGAGACATTTCCCAGCTATTAACTGGCTTACATCATACTCATTGTATGTTGACAATATGGGCAAATGGTTTGAGGAAAATGTAGATGAGAAGTTCATGACAGACCGTCAGAAGATGATGACACTGCTTCAGGAAGAGGCAGAGCTTGACGAGATTGTAAAGATGGTTGGTATGGATGCCCTCTCAGCAGGTGACCGTCTCAAGATGGAAGCTGCAAGATCTATCCGTGAGGACTTCCTTCATCAGAACTCCTTCCATGAGGTAGATACCTATACTCCGCTTCATAAGCAGTTCCTTATGATGGAGCTTGTTATCGCCTTCTATGAGCAGTCAGCAGAGGCTCTCAGGCAGGGTGCTACAATAAAGCACATTCTTAGCATGGATGTCCGTGAGAAGATCGGACGTTTCAAATATGTGCTTCCGGAGAATGTAGATACCGAATTTGAAAATATCCAGAAATCACTGGCACAGGAACTTGAGAGTATCAAGGGAAAGGAGGACTAAGAAATGCCAAAGGAATATAAAACAATACAGGAAGTTGCAGGTCCTCTTATGCTTGTTCACGGTGTAGAGAATGTAACTTATGATGAGCTTGGTGAGATCGAGCTTGCAAGTGGAGAGGTAAGAAGATGTAAGGTTCTTGAGATCAACGGCGAGGACGCCCTGGTACAGTTGTTCGAGAACTCAACAGGTATCAACCTTTCAAACAGTAAGGTAAGATTTTTAGGCAGAAGCATGGAGCTTGGTGTATCGGAAGATATGCTTGGCCGAGTATTCGACGGCCTCGGACGTCCTATAGATAACGGACCGGAGATACTTCCGGATGAGAGAAGGGATATCAACGGACTTCCTATGAATCCGGCAGCAAGAAATTACCCTTCAGAGTTCATTCAGACAGGTATATCTGCCATTGATGGACTTAACACACTGGTAAGAGGACAGAAGCTTCCTATTTTCTCAGCTTCAGGTCTTCCACACAGTAATCTGGCAGCCCAGATAGCAAGACAGGCAAAGGTTCGCGGAACAGACGAGCAGTTCGCCGTAGTATTTGCCGCTATGGGTATAACTTTCGAAGAGGCTAACTTCTTCACAGAGAGCTTCAAGGAGACAGGTGCCATAGACAGAACAGTCCTGTTCATCAACCTTGCAAATGATCCCGCTGTTGAGCGTATCGCTACCCCACGTATGGCGCTTACCGCAGCAGAATATCTTGCCTTTGAGAAGGATATGCACGTACTGGTCATCCTTACAGATATAACAAACTACGCAGATGCACTCCGAGAGGTATCTGCCGCAAGAAAGGAAGTTCCGGGACGTCGTGGATATCCTGGATATATGTACACTGACCTTGCAACATTATACGAAAGAGCAGGAAGACAGAAGGGCAAGAACGGATCTATCACTATGATACCTATTCTTACAATGCCTGAGGATGATAAGACACATCCAATCCCTGACCTTACAGGATACATTACAGAGGGACAGATAATCCTTTCAAGAGAGTTATACAGAAAGGGTGTTACACCACCTATAGATGTTCTTCCGTCACTGTCACGTCTTAAGGACAAGGGTACAGGTGAGGGAAAGACAAGAGGAGATCATGCAAGTACAATGAACCAGTTATTTGCAGCGTACTCACGAGGAAAGGACGCCAAGGAGCTTATGACTATCCTTGGTGAATCAGCTCTTTCAGATATTGATATCCTTTATGCCAAGTTCGCAGAGGCCTTTGAGAAGGAATATGTATCCCAGGGCTATGACACGGACAGAGACATTGAGGAAACTCTTAACATAGGATGGAAGCTTCTTTCAATCCTTCCTAGAGCAGAGCTTAAGCGTATTGATGATAAGTGGCTTGATATGTATTACGGAAAATTCTAAAGCGGACAGCTGTAGATATATTAACAAAGGCTTATCATCAGACCATAAGGTCATGGTATTATAGGAAAGGAGGAGAAGCATGGCAAATGTAGTTGTGAACCCTACACGAATGGAGCTTACAAGACTTAAGAAAAAACTTGTGACAGCTTCAAGGGGACATAAGCTATTAAAGGATAAAAGAGATGAGCTCATGCGTCAGTTCCTTGATCTGGCAAGAGAAAATATGGAGCTTAGACTTAAGGTTGAAGCAGGGATAAAAGCAGCGAATACCAACTTCGTAATTGCCAAGGCAGGCATGAGTGAGCAGACTCTTCATACTGCGTTAATGGCTCCAAAGCAGGAGGTTAAGCTTGAGGTGAGTGACAGAAATGTCATGAGCGTTGACATCCCGGTATTTAATTACAGGACCAAGAGTGCAGACGAAAGCGATATTTATTCCTACGGTTTTGCATTTACATCCGGTGATCTGGATGACGCGGTGAAGTCTTTGTCGGATATCCTTCCGGATATGCTGAAGCTTGCTGAGATAGAGAAATCATGTCAGCTTCTTGCCGCAGAAATAGAGAAGACAAGACGTAGAGTTAACGCTCTGGAGCATGTTATAATTCCGGAGACAAAAGAAGGTATAAAATATATAAGCATGAAGCTTGATGAAAATGAGAGAAGTACCCAGGTACGACTTATGAAGGTCAAGGATATGATGCTTGAAGATGCTCATCATTACAAGGAACATCGGTTTGAACATGCCAACAGCTGATCATGAATCCAGATGATCAGTTTTATGCAGGCGTGCCATATACCAGAGTGGAGGTAGACGGCACGCCTGCTTTTTTAATGTGATTTTAATTGAAACCAGTATATGTTCCAGGTATAATGGTAATGCGTCGATTGGTACATATTAAAGGGATTAACAGGTGAATAATGTATATATGTCCGGTATTGGTAATGTGTTATAATGGATGATATTCGGAGTGGCGATTCGAAGGCTGTGTGACAGTGCGAAAATATGATGGCAAGAGAATAAGTCCAGGGTGAGGGAGATTAGATAATATGAATATTGTGGCGATAGCGATAATAATTTATTTGTTCAGGAAGAAGGATACAAGAAAGAGTGATGTGGCAAAGGTGTCGGCATTTCCTATAATTGCATTGATGATATTATCGTTTACTGTAAATGATGGATTTTCGGTACTTGTTACACTTGGAATAATGTCATACATAATCATAAAAGCACTTAAGGGTGGAACACATAATAAAAGAGCAAAGGACTACGGATGGCAGACTAATGACAACAGGTGGGATCCCAGGAGAAATACAGTGCCGGAAGGCACAATGGGTGGATATGAGAAAAGGGTAGAGTATGGTCGTGATGGCAAGCCTTTAAAGCCTGTGTCAAGAAATGCCGGTAAGAGAAGGCGGGTTGTGAATAAGTTCAATGAAGAGTATGGTCTTAATCTTACAGACAATCAGGTTCTGTGTATAGTTGATGCCTCTTATATGTCCGCCGGCTGGAAGACAGAGCTTACTGCCATGAACCAGAAATACGAGAATGTATATGAGTGGCTGGAGTCGGATACCAGATGGCTTCGTGCATATCTGTATGTCTTGAGTATCCAGGATGTGTCTCCTGATTTTGAGGAACAGCACAGGATAGTAACCTCCACATTCCAGGAAATATTTAACTACAGTGATTCTCTTGAAGACATGTCACTGGATGAGAAGATAAGGATCATAAATGAAAAGTACTTTGCCTCATTTAACAGGGTTACATATATGATAGCCTATAGGTTTCTGGAGTATCAGGGCTTCAAACATAAGCTTGACAGTGTGGAAGCCTTTAAATATCAGGATGAGATGGACAGGCTTAAGGGCAAGTACGATGACTATTTCAGTGAGTTCAGTAAGAGTACCACATACCCCAATATTTAAAACCATATAGTCAGACATATTTAATTCCCATTTATTGAAATAATTCTTCAATAAATGGGAATTCTATGTTAGAATAAGACGATTTGTCCAATGGGCAGATCAGCTTGTGACAGGAGGGATGAGACGGAAGTCTGTTTCCGTACTCTACTTGACAGGGATGGCGACACATTTGCAGAGAAAACTGCGGATCTGCCCAGATATGGACTGGCAAGGTACTAACCGACTGTCATGTCATCAGTCTGGCTATAAACTGGGGTTTTTCTTCAAATATATCAGTAAAGTATTTGATTTCCCCCCCATAGTATCTGTTGGATGATGGAGCAGGGTTATTGCATGTTTCCCTGTCTGCCGAGTATTATAAAGCAACAGGTGCAAGGAGAAGCACAGATAAAATTCTCCGTTATTTGCTCCCCGGATTGATGAAGAGTCATATCATATATGTCAGAATTGCAAATAATCCTGGCATATGGCGTCAGCAGTATCTGCCGGTGCAGATCGTAAAAGCTGATGTTCTAAAGAGGAGGAAATAAAAAAATGGAAAAAAACAATTCCAACAACATCATTGAGCTGAAGAACATCTCGCGAGTATTTGAAGATGGATTCGCAGCGGTTGACGGATTCAACCTGGAAGTAAAGAAAGGTGAATTCGTAACCTTCTTAGGCCCTTCGGGATGTGGTAAGACCACAACACTCAGAATGATCGCAGGGTTTGAAATCCCAACATCAGGTGAAATTTTATTAGATGGCAGAGAGATAAGCAAGCTGCCACCAAACAAGAGACCTATTAATACGGTCTTTCAGAGGTATGCCCTTTTCCCACACCTGAATATTTTCGACAACATTGCATTCGGTTTGAAGCTTAAGAAGCTTCCTAACCAGGAAATCGTAAAAAAGGTTAAGCGAGTACTGGAAATGGTTGACCTTGAGGGGTTTGAGAAACGTAAGGTTTCAACTCTGTCAGGTGGACAGCAGCAGCGTATAGCCATAGCCCGTGCCCTGGTAAATGAGCCGGAGATACTTCTTCTTGACGAGCCTCTTGGTGCCCTTGATCTTAAGATGAGAAAAGAAATGCAGCTTGAGCTTAAGAATATGCACGAGAAGCTAGGTATTACATTTATCTATGTAACCCATGACCAGGAGGAAGCCCTTACCATGTCCGACAAGATCGTAGTTATGTCAGAGGGTAAGATACAGCAGATCGGAACTCCCGAGGATATATATAATGAGCCGAAGAATGCATTTGTAGCAGACTTTATCGGCGATAGCAATATCTTCAACGGAATAATGACAGGCAAGCTCAGGGTGCGTTTCTGCGGTGCGGAATTTGAGTGTCTTGATGATGTTGCAGAAGGAACTAAGATAGACGCAGTTGTAAGACCTGAGGACGTTGTGATAACAACACCTGATAAGGGTGCCATAAAGGGTGTTGTCACATCAGTGATATTCAAGGGAATACATTACGAGATCACTGTCCAGTCAGGAAAGAATGAGATAGTTATCCAGTCAACCAAGTCAGCCAAAACAGGAGAGAAAGTAGGCCTTAATATAGAGCCTGACGGAATCCATATCATGGTATCAGAGACAGCCATGAACCACATTGAGGCAGGGCTTAACAAGTCATATGAGCTTGATATATTTGACGGCGAGCTGGATTTCAATATAACAGATGTGTTAGCAGGCTCAAAGCTTGTGGATAATGTGCTTGTGGATGCCAGCGGAAACGAAATAGATCCGGACAAGCTTAAGATAATCCTTTCGGTTCTTCCTGAGGATATCGAGATGAGCGACGAAGAGGATGCCGGTATTGTAAACGGACATATCATCAACCTTATCTACAAGGGAGACCACTACAGCTATGTTGTCAGGACAGATGACGAGGAGGACTTCATTGTTGATGATGAGGACCTCTGGAACATGGACGACAGAGTCAGCCTTATAATACCACAGGACAAGATTAAATATTCAATAAAGAAATAAAGCGGAGGAAGCCATGAAAGGATTACGTTTTTCAAGAAAACAGCTTGGAATACCCTATGCATTATTTCTTATCTGCTTTGTGGTAGCACCACTGTTTGTAATTATATATTATGCATTTACAAATGGTGAGGGACAGTTTACTCTTGCCAATTTTACAGGATTTTTCACAAATCCCAATACCCTTGGAACTCTTTGCTACAGCTTCGCTCTGGCGGTTGTCACCACATGCGTGTGTCTGCTTCTGGCGTATCCCATCGGATACATACTTGCGAAGAGTAATCTCAAGAAAAAAGGCGTTATCGTCATGATATTTGTCCTTCCTATGTGGATAAATTTCACCTTGAGGATAACAGCCTTAAAGGAAATATTAACAATGATAGAGGGCAATCTGGCATACCATCCTTTTTTAAATTCCGTGATCGGTATGACCTACGATTTTCTTCCATTCATGATACTGCCATTGTATACAACAATGCTTAAGCTTGATAACAGCCTCCTGGAGGCGGCCAATGATCTTGGGGCAAATGCAGTCCAGACCTTCTTCAAGGTTACGCTTCCCCTTACCATACCGGGCATAATAAGCGGAGTTGTAATGGTATTCCTTCCGTCAATGACCAACTATGTTGTTCTTGACATGCTTTATAACAGCACATACATCATGGGTAGTCTTATCGGAAGCTATTTCTCAGCTTATAACTGGCATGGCGGATCAATGATAGCCCTTATACTTCTGGTGATCATACTTATCTTCACATTGTGTACCAACAGATTTGAGGATGATGACGCCAAGAACAGAGGAGGTGCGTTGTTATAATGAAGAAATTTGGCGGAACAATATTTATAATCATAATGCTGCTGTTACTCTACACACCTATACTGGTGCTGGCTGTGTACAGCTTTACTACTTCAGCAAATATTGGTACCATCCATGGATTTTCCATGGATAACTATGTGACCTTGTTCACAAAGGCAGAGCTTAGATCCATGATAATCGGAACGGTACTTCTGGCAGTGGGATCAGCGGTAATTGCCACAATACTTGGAACCATAGGTGCCGTAGGAGCGTATTATTCAAAGAAAATCTCAGCAGGAGCTATCGGTGCCATGAACCAGATTCCTGTTGTAAATGCGGACGTTGTAACAGGCTTCTCGATCTGCATACTTCTTATCGTTGTGTGCGGAATGAATAAGGAGAGCTTTGTTCCTCTTGTTATCGGACATGTAGTGCTGTCTGCACCATTTGTGTATCTCTCAGTAGTACCGAAGCTTAAGCAGATGGACAGCAGCCTCTATGAGGCAGCCCTGGATCTTGGAGCTTCACCGGCATACGCATTGTTTAAGGTTGTGCTTCCACAGATCGTGCCTGGTATCGTGTCGGGATTTGCCCTTGCAATAACTCTGTCATTGGATGATTATTTCATAGCAACCTACACTAAGCCTGCCACATTTGACACCATAAGCACTTATGTTGTAAATGCCACCAAGGGATCCCAGACAGAGACTAAGACAGCCCTCTGGGCACTGTCCACAGTGATCTTCCTGATAGTTATAATTGTGGTAGTTATCATGAACATAGCAGGCAAGAACGGCGACAAAAATAAAGAAAATGCCCACCCACAGAAGGTACGTAGGCAGAGACTGGAAAAGGGGGCGGCAAAATAATGAGAAAAAGTGAGATCAATAACAGACATACATTGATAGCCGGAAATAAATGTGGCAGGATCCTTTCACAGATTTCCGAAAAAAACAGAGGCAGTATCGGATCATATGTGAGAAGAGCCACGGCAGTTACTCTTGCGGCTGCCATGCTTGGAGCAAGCCTTCCGGTATATGCCAAAGCACCGGAGACCGGTAATGTAACAAATGTGGTTTCCGCTGGGAAAGGTCGGAATATAAATGATGAGGCTGACCCGGCAGAAGGTTCTGTTTCGGCAGATAATAAAGATGGTGATAAGGCTGGAAATACAGCTTCCGATGGTAATGCTGCCGGAAAAGGCGATGATGTTGTAACCCTCAGGGTCTGCAACTGGGAAGAGTATATCGACCTTGGCGGCTGGGACGAAGACGAGGCAATGGAGCTTGAGAATGGTCAGACCATATATGGCGACAGACCCATATATCAGGAATTTGAGGACTGGTATTATGAGAACTACGGCGTGAAGGTTAAGGTGGAGTACTCCTGCTTCGGTACAAATGAGGAGCTATACAGTATGCTTACCCTTGGTGACAAGTATGATCTTGTATGTCCTTCTGATTATCTTATAATGAAGCTCATGAAGGAGGAGGCGGTAGTGCCTTTCTCAGATGAGTTCTTTGATGAAAGCAAGGAAGACAATTACTATGTTAAGGGAGTGTCTCCTTATATCAGAAATGTATTTGACGAGAACGAGATAAATGGCGAAAGCTGGAGCAAATATGCTGCCGGTTACATGTGGGGACTTACAGGAATACTTTATAATCCTGAATACGTTTCATATGATGAGGCGTCCACATGGGCAATCATAAATAATCCAAAGTTCAGCCGTCAGGTTACGGTTAAGGATAATGTAAGAGACACATATTTCGCAGCCCTTGGTGTTTATAAGCATGATCTTCTTACAAGTGATGAATTTGTAAATGCATCTGATTATAGTAACAGACTTCTTGAGGAAATGAACGATGTAAGCGAGGATACTATTGATGATGTGGGAAATCTTCTTCAGGATGTAAGGGATAATGTGTATGCATTTGAGACGGACAGCGGTAAGGCTGATATTGTGTCAGGAAAGATCGTTGCCAATTACCAGTGGTCAGGAGATGCAGTATATGCCATGGATCAGGCAGAGGAGGACGGTGTAAGCCTTGACTTCGCAATACCTGAGGAGTGTACAAATCTCTGGTTTGATGGCTGGGTAATGCTTAAATCAGGAATTTCTGAGGATCCAAGAAAGCAGCAGGCGGCTGAGGCATTTGTCAATTATGTGTCAAGACCTGACAATGCAGTGAGGAACATGTACTACATCGGTTACACCTCAGTAATATCCGGTGGGGATGACGATACAATAATTGATTATGTGGATTACAATTTCGGTGCAGAGGAAGACGAGGAGGATACATTTGACTATAATCTCGGCTACTTCTTCGCAGGTGATGAAAATTCCGAGGATTACATCGTGACTGCACCTATGGAGCAGATGAACAGGCAGCTCACAGCCCAGTATCCTTCGGCGGAGGATATCTCCCACAGTGCCATCATGCTGTGCTTCGATGATGACGCCGCCGCCAACATCAACCAGATGTGGATCGACGTGCGTTGCTACAATATCAAGGATGTGCCTGTAGGCATATGGATATTTGCAGGGGCAGTGGTAGTGTTGATAGTCGCTGCCATTGTGAGAAAGAAAATGCAGATGAGGAAGTATTAAGAATAAGCATTAGTAGCTGATAATCAATAATATAGGGAATAAAAAGTACAGGTAAACATCGGTGAGTGAGACTGATGGTTTGCCTGTATTTTTTGTTATGGCAGCGAGCCGGGTGCAACATGTTTGCATAATTAATACCTTAATTATGTATAATTTTTAAGGGAAAATTGCTGAGGGGGGTCAGGAAAAAATACTTATTATGTGCGACTGAAATAAATTGTTTTGCATGAACCTTTTTTGAGTACTCTAAAAAGTGCAAATTTCCCACCACCCCATAACCGTATAATCAAGAAAAAGTTGATAAACAAGTTATGGGAGGATGAAAGAAATGAGTACTAACGACATTAACAATTCAAACAATACAAACGGACAGGGAGTATCCGGTACATATGGTTCTATACCGACACCGAATACAATGTACCAGAACAGCCAGTATCAGAATACAGGATATGCAAATACAGGATATGCTGCCGGCGATTATCAGGGCTACGGATATCAGAATACATCATATACCGGAGCGGCATATAATAACAGCACAACACAGGATGGCGGATATTCAGGTGCACAGCCATCGAAGGATGTCTTCAAGGATGTATTCGTGGAGGAGACAGAGAGTGTAGTTGCTACACTTGATAACAGCTATGTCAAGAATATGGTGACAGGTCAGGGTGTTAAGAAAGATCAGGTAGTGCTGTCGGATAAGAGATTGTATTACAATCACAAAAAGGGGATTATTGATACTTCCGCTTCAAGAGAATGTGTGAATGTAGATGATATTACAGGAACCAAGATTGCGAATACAAGCCGTGTTGGCTTTTTGATCAGCGCGGTGGTGATATTCATAATCGGACTCATCATCAGGTCAGCAGTCCCTAAGAGTATGAATGGTGTGGTATTGGCATTAGCAATAATGATACCATTGGCATATATCATTATTTTTTTCATCACAAAGAATAAGTACCTCTTTGTTGAATATGCAGGTGGCAAAATAGCCTTAAAGGTAAAGCTCTACGGCATGGATAATGTAATAGCATTCCAGAAGGCAATATACAAGACTAAGGCTAAGAATGCTCATAAGTAAATAGAAGATATGCGTAAAACGTATACAGACAAGCAGGGAGATATAACCCGCAGTGACCATAGCGAATGCGTGTCACCAGGGCTATATCTCCCTGTTTGTCGTCATGATTGTTTACTACCTGGATTACCTGACAGTCTTACAGCACAGAATATCCATAACTGTTAACAATAGCCTCGATCTTCTGGCCTGCCTTACACATAGGACACTCCTCATGAGGGTATGTCTTGTAATCAGGAAGATCCTTTGAGTTGAACAGTGAATGAACAGGATAACCGTCTACCTCTGCTGTAGCTGAGAAGATCGCTGAAATGCCTGAAATAGTACCGCCATAATACTCAATACACTCAAGGCTCTTCTTGATAGTTTTACCTGTTGTGGCTGAAGCAAGGAGAAGAAGAACATTCTTGCCCTTGATCATAGGCTGGAGATTGTCACGGAAGATGAGCTGACCTGAGCTGTGAACCTCAGGAGTTACAATGTATATGGTCTGGTGCTGGTTCATTGACACGATACCATTTGCAGTAAGTGCATCTGCAAGATAAGCACCGATGACCTCTGTGCCATCCATACATACAATAGTATCAACTATTGTAGATGAAATATATTCTGTTGCCATTGCACGGGCAGCAGCCAGAGCCATCTTTCTTCTGACCTTGATGGTTGTCATATCAATGTACTGATTGATGTGTGAGTGGTTGGTGGCGAAATGGCCATTTACAACCTTGATGTCTAATGAATTGTTATAAGATGATGTAACTTTGATTGGTTCGAATTGCATGTTATTTACCCCTTTCTTATTTGCACGACTCGTAAAACGATTTCGTTTTTTTTTTTTTTTATTTATTGTAATGATGTCCGTGACATCGTTACGCTGCAGCAACCCTTGCCGTAGGCAATTTCTAATGGTTGCTGCTCTACTTTACACAATCTCAAGGATTGTATTTACCAGAAGGTCATTCTGCTTAGGATTCATGAAGCAGAAGCGGATGTACTTGTTGCCAAGGCCGGCCATGTCGGCGCAGCTTCGTATGTATAATCCCCGGTTCGCACAGTGGCTTACCACATCTGCGGCAGTGATGTCCGGCTTCAACAGCTCCACAAGCATAAAGTTCGCCGCAGGCCTTATGAGCCTGATGGATTTTCTTGCAGAGAGAGCAGAGCACACAAGGTTACGCTCGGTGGTTATTACTTCTGCAGAACGGGATATGTAGGAAGCGTCCTTGAACATATCAATTCCGGCTAACTCGGCAAATCTGTTGATGGAATAAGGAAATCCTGCGATCTCCAGAGTTTTCTTGAATACCGCATTTGAAGTTATGGCATATGCAAGGCGGAGCCCCGGCACAGCAAAGAACTTGGTAGTATTTCTCAGGATGATCATGTTGTCGTATTCATTTGTCAGTGAAACGGCTGTCTCATTCTGCCAGTTGGCACAGAAGTCCATGTATTCCTCGTCAACCACCAGGAAGATATCATTTCCGGTGCAGATCTTGCAAATGAAGTTCATTGATTCCCTGTCAATAAGCTTTGATGTGGTTCCGTTTGGATTGGAGATGAAGACCATATCAAGCTCTTCGCTTAAGTTAGATATAAGGTCGGCGATATCAAGGACGAAGTCGTCCTCTGCCTTGGTTTCGTAGTAAATTATCTCACAGCCGTTTAGCTTAAGCAACTTCTCATAATTGTGAGCACCGGGAGTGATGAGCAATGCTTTCCTAGGCGAATTGAATTCAATAAGCAGCTTGATAAATTCATAGGAACTGCTGCCGATGATAATATTTCCGGCAGGAGCACCCACATAAGAAGAAATGCTGTCCTTAAGCTCCGTGTAATTGTTGTCGGGGTATTCAGACAGTGCGTCAATATGAGCACTTACAACATTCTTCACAGAATCCGGAATCCCCAAAGGATTCATGTTCAGATCGTATCTCACGGTCTCATAGCTCGCAATGAGATTTTCTGTAGACAGATTTGGCGTACCCTTAACCATAAAAAACCCTCTTTCTGCAATGTATCGCATCTTCATGTGAGAAAAGTTGATACATTTCTAATTATAATGTTTAAAAAATTACCTTCTTTTGTTATAATCACTTTATACGTCTGTATGTAATTATACAGATTATAAGGTCTAAAAACAAGTCTAAGACCTGTTTTAATGTAATGGCAACGGAAAAAGTGCGACATGTCTGCATGGCTGCATTGGGCGACTGCCGATATTAAAAAACGGGGTGACATGTTGGTTCAGGAGATTTTGATATGAAGGCAATTGTAGAAGAATATGCCAGGGGCGAGTTCGAGGTCAAGAGACCTGAGGTAGAGATATCCGTGGCAAGGCTGGCTCTTGAGGTAGAGGCGGGAACCCTGTACAGGGGTTCATTCACAATTAAATCTGCAAATGACATGAATATAAAGCTTATGGTATTTGACAGCAGATACCTTATAGATTTCAAGAGTCATACCTTTGTGGGCAGGAAGAATGAGATTGCCTTTTCTTTTAATGCGGAAAATATTGAACCGGGAAAGACATTTGTGGGTAATATAAATGTGGTCTCAGACGGCGGTGAGTTCAGGATACCTTATAACATTGAGGTGGTTGAACCGATGATCACCGTGGGAGATAAGAAGATAAAGGATCTGTTCCAATTTGCTGCATTTGCAGAGGAGGCACCGGGCGAAGCCCTTACGGTGTTCCTTGATGATGACTTCAAGAGAGTGTTCTTAAAGGACAAGGACATGGAGGCAAGGGCATACCACAGCCTGAGAAAATGTGTGAACATGGAACAGGCTATGGAAGATTTCCTTGTGTACACCCATAAGAAGAGGGCACTTACACTGCAGGCGGCAGAGAAGGAGATCCTTATCGAAATGCCAACTGAGCTTGTGAGAGCCAGTATCAATATAAGCAAGAATACCTGGGGATATGTGAAGGCTGCCGTAAGGAGCGACTGTGATTTCCTTATGCCGGAGATGAAGGAGATCGATCGTGACAGCTTCACAGGCAATAACTGTAAGCTCACATTCCTTATTAACCCTGACAGGATCAAGGACGGAGTAAATACCGGCAATATCTATGTTGAGAATCCGTATCAGACCATCTGTATCAAGATAGGAATAAAGCTTCCGGATACAGAGAAGATTGCTCCGAAGGTCAGAGAGATGAACCTGACTGTGAAGAGGGATGAAGAGGCAATAGTCAGGGCATATATAGATTTCAGGACTGACAGGATAGATTTGTCTAAGTACATAGATACCACCAAGATATGTCTTGTTGAACTTCTCAAGTTCAGACCCGAGATGAAGTTATACAGGCTGGGGCTGCTCCATATGAACATCCTTGAGGGAAGGATCGAGTATGCAAAGCATGAGTTTGAGAGGATAGACAGTGAAAATCCCGAGAGAAAAGATGGAGATATGGAGAGGTGCTATTACAGCTACCTTAAGGCACTGGTTACCAGAGATGAAACTGTCATTAAAGAGACTGCAGCTATGACCAGAGAGTGTTTCAGAAGCAACAGGGATAAATTGTTTTACTTCTGGATACTTCTTTTTATAGATATAAGATACACAGAGGACAAATGGACTTTATATGAGGACATACAGACTCTGTACGATATGGGAATCAACAGTCCCGTTATATATTTTGAGATATGTGACATGTTCAACAAGCAGCCTCTTATGTGCAAGCAGGCAGGGCTTCTTGAGATATCGGCCATAAGATGGGGCATGAGGCATGACTTTATTTCCGAAGATGTGTTGATGGAGTATATCAAGGCATGTGGAAGACTTAAGATCTTTGATGAACATGCATTTAAGCTCCTTGAGGAGATTTATGAGGTTCATAGGTTCACTGAGGCTCTTAATGTAATCTGTGGTATCCTCATAAGAAATCACAGGTATGACATGGCATATCATGAGTATTACAGTAAGGCCTTAGAGGATAATCTTAAGTATATCGGGCTTAACGAGTGCTTCCTTAAGAGCATGGACAAGTCCAGATATGACCTTATACCTGAGGCGATACTCAGATACTTCTTATACAAGAACACCCTTGATGAGAAGGAACTGGCATACCTTTACGCCAACATAATCATGAACAAGGAAGCAAATGGCAGTGTATATAATGAATATACACCATCCATGACTGCCTTCATGGAGAAGATGATAGTTAAGGGAGAGGTGAGCGATGATCTCACAGTGATCTATGATGAGTTCTTAGAGCCTGAGACCGTCAGTGAAGAATTTGCCCCGACCCTGATAAATATAATATTCAGAAGAAAGTTTGTATGCAGGAATAAAAACATAAAGACAGTGATCGTAAGCCATGGGGAACTTAAGGATGCCCAGGTGGTAAATGTTAAAAACGGTGAAGCCTATGTGGAGATTGTATCAAAGGATGTGGTGCTCACACTCCTTGACGGCAGGGGAGGCAGGTATGCCGGATCTGTGGGATACAGGCTTGAGAGGATCGTGGATGAGAAGAGCTATATGGATATCTGCAAGGAATATAATTTCAAGGATTACAGATATCTGTTATGTGCATACAACAACATTGACAGCTTTGATAATAAGGATTCAGAACATATAAATATTGCCAGAAACATAATTGCCTGTCCTGAGCTTTCAGACAAGATCAGGCAGCAGGCTGTAAGACAGATGATCAGCTACTATCATGAGAATTATGATGGTGAGATACTGGCAAAATACATGCTTAAGCTGGATCTTGACTATGTTAAGCCTTATGACGCCACAGAGCTTACAGAGTATATGGTAGAGCTTGAACTTATGGACATAGCATTTGACATGGTGATGAGGTTCGGCTATATGGATGTGGCAGTCGAGCCGTTGGTGAAGCTTGCGGAGTATGGCATAGGCAGCAAGAAGTACGAGGATACCAGGGAGCTGATATCCATGTGCGTATATCTCTACAAGAGAGGCTACGCAACGAAGAACATTCTTTCTTTCCTTGGAAATAATTTCAACGGTTCCACCACGGACATGGCAGATCTCTTCAAGAGCGTAAGTAATACCTACAGAGATATAGATATGCTGGCAGAGAATATCCTTGCCCAGAGTATGTTCGCAAATGGATATACGGAATCCATATATGATATATTTGATGTGTACTACAAGGGCAGGAGCAGAGGCATGGTCATAAAGGCCTTCCTCAGATATTGTGCCCACCAGTACCTTATAAAGGAACAGAAGATTCCTGCGAATGTCATGGAGTGCCTGTACTGTGAGATAGAGAAAATGAACATTACAGACGAGATATCTAGAATGGCACTGCTGTATTTCTTCAGCAATTGCGGAGGACATTACAACAGGGAGCAGAAGGAATGGATCAGAAAGAATGTGAAGGCATTTGTGAGTGCGGGAAAGATACTCCCGTTTTTCCGTGCCTTTGTAAGCTTCGTAACGCTGCCGGGAGACACAGACTTCAAGACCTACATAATATTTAAGGGTGAGAAGGACATGTCGGTATGGATCAGCTACAGCTTCGGAAATGAAAGCGTTAATATGGCGAAGTACAAATCCGAAAGGATGAACGAGATAATACCGGGAGTGTATGTTAAGGAAGTGGTTGTATTCCATGGGGAAAATCTCGTATATTCAATAGATTGTGATGAGAGCGGCAGAAGCTCCATAGTGGAGAGTGAAGCATTGAAGAATAAGCCACTCGACAAGGGAAGCAGCAACAGATTTGAGCTTATAAACCACATGCTCATAAGTCAGGAAACAAGAGATGACCAGGCCCTTATGGAGGCCATGGAGACATATCTTAACAATATACATTTCTTCGAGGAGAACCTGATCATATTGTAGGCAATGTCACGAGACCATAAGGGTAGCATGGTACAGATATTTTAGCAAACAGAAATTTGCAGGAGATAGATAAATGGCGGAATTTTCATTGTATCTCGGCATGGATATAGAGCCGGATCATACACAGCTTAGTTATTACAATATACAGAAGAGAGAACCTGAATCTGTAAGTGATACTGCAGATGAAGCTTCCTACCTCCTGCCTAATACCCTGTATGTGGCAACAAAGACCGAACAGACAGAGGGGGAGGCCGACAGGAAATGGTATGTGGGAAGCCAGGCGGTGAGACGGGGCATAGACGGCTCAGGTATGCTGGTGGATGATATATACAACCGCGTCATGTTGAATGACGATGTATGGATAAATGACAAGAAATACAGGGCCAGGGATTTATTTGTCAAGATGGCAAGGCTCCATCTGGAGGAGTTCTTAAAGAGCTTTGATGAATATACCATTGAGAAGCTGGTGGTCACAGTTGCAGACACAGATCCTTATATAATAGATGCTTTAAGGAAACTGAGGATAGAACTTAAGCTTGATGAGGAACAGTTTGAGATACAGGGACACGAGAGAAGTGCTGTGTATTATATATTCCATCAGCCTGAGGTACTTAGAAACAACAGCGTGGCATTATTTGACTACAGTAAAAAAGGACTGTTCTACTACAGCCTAAGCCAGCAGAGAAACAGATCTCCGTACAGGATAGAGATAAGCGAGGCTGATTTCTCAGACAAGATGTCCGGGGATGGTCAGGCTGCTGACAGGGAGGATCTTGACGATCTCTTTTTAGAGGTGGTTAAGGAGACTGTCACACTGGAGAACATTTCTTCTGTATACCTTACAGGTGTGGGCTTTGATGGTGACTGGATGGAGAGATCCACCAATTTCCTGTGCCAGGGCAGAAGAGTATTTGCCGGACAGAACATGTACGTGAAGGGCGCCTGCTACAGAGCATTTGCAGTACATGAGAAGAGAGATGTGCTGGACAATTACATCATCTGTTCAGATACGGTAGTGATGTATGACGTGGGTATCAACCTTATGGACAATGCCAATTCCCTGTATATCATCTCGGAAGCAGGCAGGGAATGGTTCAATACAAGAAATAAGATCAGCATTTTCTTAGACGATACAGACAGACTTGATATAGTATTCAGAAATATGCTGACAGGAGATAAGACGGTCCAGAGTATGCAGATTGCAGGTCTGCCTAAGAGACCGCCGAAGACTACAAAGATATCACTTGAGGTGGAGTTTTATGACAGCGAAAGCGGAGCCATGATAATAAGGGATGAGGGCTTTGGTATGCTCTATCCTACCACGAACAAGATATACAGGAAGGAATTCGATTTGCATGGGGAAGATAATAGTATGCAAGACTAAAACTGCAGATGATCCTTATATGTTCCTAAACACTAAGGTGTCGGTCTATTCCTATGAAGAGCTGTGTTACTATATATACAACAACATGGTGCTGATCGGCAGGGATGATGTAACGGAACGGCTTGCCATGTGGATAAGGAAGGAACTGGATATGCCGGAGCTTGCGGGAAGGCTTGAAAGTCTCATGGAGAAAGAAGCATTTACCCAGGATATTCTTATTGAAATAATCACCGCCGGCAATTATTATGGAACAGACGAGATACGTGCCTTCATGAAGGAGTGCCAGAAGATAAGGGGATATTCAAAGTACGAGCTTTTAAAGGCTAAGGCTGACGGCTATTATCGCTATAAGCATTACATAAAAGCCGGAGCTATGTATGATGAGATAATAAAGAATTTTCCTGAGTCCCAGGGCACGGAGGTGTTCCTCGGAAATGTATATCACAACAAGGCTGTGGTGTTGTCCGGAAATCTCCAGAGGGAGGAGGCGAGACAGTGCTTCCTTAAGGCATATAAGCTTAACCACAATGAGGAGTCACTGATAGAGTATCTTTATGTGACAGCAGTTACTGTGGATTCTGCCACATTAAAGAGGGAGATCAAGAGACATGGTATGCCGGAGAGCTTCTTCGATGATGTTATGATGGAGATCGCTGACTGCAAGGATGATGTGGCAGAGATGACCATATATAATAAAGTCCAGAAGGCGGTGTATAATAAGCTTCATGGAAATATTTCCGACTATGACAGACGAGTGGACAGCGTTCTTACGGAGCTTAAGGACGATTTCAGAAAACAGCTGGCATAGTGACAATTTGCAGATATAGATTTATAATGCAATATGCATAAATATTAAAGACGGTGTCACAGACATTATTACAAAGAAAAGCACGCCATAACTTCGTGAGCCGTGCCATTAGATAGAAAGGATGCAGATTATGAAAGAACTAGAAAAAACCTACAATCCGGCGGAGATTGAAGACAGACTGTACAGGAAATGGGAAGAGAAGAAGTATTTCCATGCAGAGGTAGACAGGAGTAAGAAGCCATTTACAATAGTAATGCCACCTCCAAATGTAACAGGACAGCTTCACATGGGACACGCTCTTGACAATACAATGCAGGATATCCTCATCAGATTTAAGAGAATGCAGGGATACTCAGCATTGTGGCAGCCGGGAACCGATCATGCCGCAATAGCAACAGAGGTTAAGGTTACAGAGAAGCTTAAGGCCGAGGGAATAGATAAGAAGGAGATCGGACGTGAGGCATTCTTGAAGCATGCCTGGGCATGGAAGGAAGAGTACGGCAACCGTATCGTCAGCCAGCTTAAGAAGATGGGTTCATCCGCCGACTGGGATCGTGAGAGATTTACCATGGATGAGGGCTGCTCAAAGGCCGTTACAGAGGTGTTCTGTAATCTCTATGAGAAGGGCTATATCTACAAAGGTTCAAGGATCATAAACTGGTGTCCTGTATGTAAGACATCTATCTCAGACGCTGAGGTTATACATGAGGAGCAGGAAGGACATTTCTGGCATATCAACTATCCTGTAGTTGGAGAGCCGGGAAGATTCGTAGAGATTGCTACAACCCGTCCAGAGACACTTCTCGGTGATACAGCCGTAGCTGTAAATCCTGATGATGAGAGATATAAGGATATAGTAGGAAAGATGTTGGAGCTTCCTCTTACCGACAGACAGATCCCTGTTATTGCGGATCCGTATGTTGACAAGGAGTTCGGAACAGGCTGTGTTAAGATTACACCTGCCCACGACCCTAACGACTTCGAGGTAGGAAAGCGTCATAATCTTGAAGAGATAAATATCTTGAATGATGATGCCACCATTAACGAGCTGGGAGGCAGATATGCCGGAATGGATCGTTATGAGGCAAGAAAGCAGATGGTTGCAGACCTTGACGCTCTGGGACTTCTGGTTAAGGTTGTTCCGCACAGCCATAACGTAGGTACTCATGACAGATGTAAGACAACTGTTGAGCCAATGATCAAGCCTCAGTGGTTCGTACGTATGAAGGAAATGGGTGAGGCTGCCCTCAAGGTAGTTAAGACAGATGAGCTTTCATTTGTACCTGAGCAGTTTGACAAGACATATATCCACTGGCTGGAGAACATCAGAGACTGGTGTATATCAAGACAGCTCTGGTGGGGCCACAGAATACCTGCATGGTACTGTGCAGACTGTGGTGCAACAACAGTAAGCAGACAGACACCTTGCAAGTGCAGCAAGTGCGGAAGTGCAAATATAACACAGGATGAGGATACCCTTGATACATGGTTCTCATCAGCATTATGGCCATTTTCAACTCTCGGCTGGCCTGACAAGACTCCTGAGTATGATTACTTCTATCCTACAAGTGTGCTTGTAACAGGATATGACATCATCTTCTTCTGGGTAATCCGTATGGTATTCTCAGCACTGGAGCAGACAGGAAAGAGCCCATTCAAGCATGTGCTTATCCACGGCCTTGTCCGTGATGATCAGGGACGTAAGATGAGTAAATCCCTTGGAAATGGTATCGACCCTCTTGAGGTTATCGACAAGTACGGTGCAGACGCACTCCGTCTCACACTTATCACAGGTAATGCACCCGGAAATGATATGCGTTTCTACTGGGAGCGTGTTGAGAACTCAAGAAACTTTGCAAATAAGATATGGAACGCATCTCGTTTCATAATGATGAATATGGAGAAGGCAGACTTCTCACAGGTTAAGTTAAGCGACCTTACCATTGCAGACAGATGGATACTTTCAAAGGTAAATGACCTTGCGGTAGCTGTAACAGAAAACCTTGACAAGTACGAGCTCGGTATTGCTGTTCAGAAGGTATACGACTTCATCTGGGAGGAATTCTGTGACTGGTATATAGAGATGGTTAAGCCAAGACTCTACAACGATGATGACACCACAAAGGCAGCAGCTCTCTGGACGCTCAAGACAGTCCTTATAAATGCATTGAAGCTTCTGCACCCATACATGCCATTTATCACAGAGGAGATCTTCTGTAACATTCAGGATGAGGAGGAGTCTATCATGATCTCCAAGTGGCCTGAGTACAAGGAAGAGTGGAGCTTCAAGGCAGACGAGGAAGCTGTTGATACCATCAAGGCAGCAGTCCGTGCCATCAGAAATCTCCGTACAGGAATGAATGTACCACCAAGTAAGAAGGCCTCGGTTTATGTAGTGTCAGAAAAGTCGGAGATAAGAGACAGGTTCGAGGCTTCAAAGAGCTTCTTCGCAACCCTTGGATATGCTAATGCTGTATATGTTCAGGAGGATAAGACAGGAATAGATGCAAATGCTGTATCAACAGTTATCCATGATGCAGTACTTTACATTCCTCTTGCAGAGCTTGTTGATATCGACAAGGAGATCGAGAGACTCAAGGGCGAGGTTAAGAAGCTTGAGGGCGAGATAAAGAGAGCTTCAGGCATGCTTGCAAATCCTAAGTTTGTTGACAAGGCACCTGCAGCAAAGGTTGAGGAAGAGAGAGCTAAGCTTGCAAAGTATACAGAGATGAAGACCCAGGTAGAGGAGAGACTTTCACAGCTTATTTAAGTTTATTAAAATCACAGGAAACACGGATACTTTGACTTGCGATGTGAACACATTAAAATCGCAGAGTGTTTGGGTTTAAGATGTAGACACATTACATTTTTCCGGGAATATTATAATATCATGCACCCCGTATAATAGGAAATCACGTTGACTGAGAGGTTCTTGATGTTATGAGATTCAGAAATATTCCCATAAGGAACATCATATCAGAGGCCATGAATACAGGTGGTATCATAATTGATGTTCGGACCAAAGCGGAATTTGATTCGGGGCATATACCTCTTGCCCTGAATGTTCCTTTAGATACAATAAAGTCAAAGAATTACAGGCTGCCGAAAAGCAAGACCCTGCTGGTGTATTGTATGCATGGAGGAAGCAGTGCTGTGGCTGCCAAGCGGTTATTTGATGACGGCTATGATGTTGTTAATGCCGTGGGCGGATTGAAGCAGTACAAGGGAGCGCTCAGCAGATCGTAAAGTAATTATGCCAAAATTATTGCTGCAATGATCTTAAAATGCAAAGTATAAATTGAAGAGCTGTAATGACAATGGTTTAAAGAGGGAAGTATAAAATATAGAAATGTCATATATGAGATGTTCAGTATGTATAAGATCATGTGATATGACATTGATAAACAGATAAATTAAGAATCCGGGCTCTGTAATATATTCTCCGGTGTAGGGAAGGTGTGGAGCCTGGATTTAAGGTTTTATTTTAGAACTTGATCAGGAGTAAATACGGGATGATAGATAATTTAGACAGAGTGGAGCTTATTGCTCCCTGCCATTTTGGTCTGGAGTCAGTACTGAAGAAGGAAATATTGGAGCTTGGATACGAGATCGTGTCTGTGGAGGACGGGCGTATTACATTTGCAGGAGATGTGGAAGCAATAGCCCGGGCAAATGTATTCATAAGGACCGCAGAGAGGATCATGCTTAAGTGTGGAAGCTTCAAGGCAACCACATTTGACGAGCTCTTTGAGGGGACGAAGGCGATACCTTGGGAGAATATACTTACCAGGGACGCGAAGTTCTGGGTTTCAAAGGCAACCTCCAACAAGAGTGCATTATTTTCACCATCAGATATCCAGTCCATTGTGAAGAAAGCAATGGTTGAGAGGATGAAGCAGACCTACCATGTGAACTGGTTCACAGAGGAGGGGGCGTCATATCCTGTCCGCGTATTTATCTTCAAGGACGTAGTTACCCTGGCAATCGACACCTCGGGAATATCTCTTCACAAGAGAGGCTACAGAAGGCTGGTAGGTAAGGCACCGATCTCAGAGACTCTGGCGGCTGCTCTTATTATGCTGACACCGTGGCACAAGGACAGAGTGCTGGTGGATCCTTTTTGCGGAAGCGGAACATTTCCAATAGAGGCTGCCATGATCGGGGCAAATATCGCACCGGGAATGGACAGGGACTTCACCGCAGCGGAGTGGGTGAAGATCGGAAATAAAAAGATGTGGTATGAGACCATAGACGAGGCTCATGACATGATAGATAATGACGTGAAGATGAATATCCAGGGCTACGATCTGGACGGCGACATAGTGAAGTGTGCCATGGAGAATGCCAGATGTGCAGGCGTGGACAAGCATATTCATTTTCAGCAGAGGGATGTTAAGGATCTCAGCAATCCTAAGAAGTATGGCTTTGTAATGACCAATCCACCTTACGGTGAGAGACTTGAGGAGAAGGAAGCCCTTCCGGAGTTGTACAGGACCATTGGTGAAGCCTACAGAAATCTGGATAGCTGGTCCATGTTCCTGATCACCTCTTACAAGGACGCTGAGAAATATATAGGCAGAAAAGCCGACAAGAACAGGAAGATATACAACGGAATGATAAAGTCCTATTTCTATCAGTTTATGGGACCGAAGCCACCGAGAAGATCATGACATGAAGAGACTTTGGCAATGGCTATATAGGTGAAGACGACATGTCATAAATTGACATTGCAGACAGTACCTGTGATGGGTGTGAAAAATGGCGTTGCAGGTGACATTTATGAGAATGTGTGTCAGGTGTAAAAATGGCGTTGCAGTCGGAATTTATGATATCGTGTGATGAATCACATAATGGATGAGATTTGTGTTGGCGTAAGAAGGAGAAGCGTATGAAGAAGCTAATATTTGCAACAGGGAATGAAAATAAGATGAAAGAGATCCGCATGATCCTTGCGGATTGTGGATATGAGATACAGTCCATGAAGGAAGCGGGAATAGACATAGATATAGTTGAGGATGGAAAGACATTTGAAGAGAATGCCATAATCAAGGCTGAGGCTATCAGAAATGTGGCAAATTGCCTTGTACTGGCAGACGATTCCGGCCTTGAGGTTGACTATCTGGACAAGGCACCGGGAATATATTCAGCAAGATTTATGGGGGAGGATACATCCTACAGAATTAAGAACAAGGCTATCATAGACAAGCTTGAGGGAGTTCCTGACAGCGAGAGGACAGCCAGGTTCGTATGTGCCATTGCGGCAGCATTTCCGGATGGCAGGACAATAACAAGACGCGGAACCATAGAGGGAATAATAGGATATGAAGAGCGTGGCGAGAATGGATTTGGATATGATCCTATCTTCTTCCTGCCGGACAGAGGTGTGTCAACAGCAGAGCTGTCACCTGAGGAGAAGAACGAGATAAGCCACAGAGGAAATGCACTTAGATTGATAAAGGAAGTAATCGATGAAAATTCTGATAATTAGTGATACTCATGGAAGACGAAGCAGCATTGTAAAGGTTGCTGAGAAGGTGGGTGAGGTGGACATGGTGATCCATCTTGGAGACATTGCCGGAGATCTTGATTATGTGGAGGAAGTGTTCGATTGCGAGATCCACATGATCGCAGGAAATAATGATTTTATGTGTGGACTTCCACGGGAGGAAGAGCTTGAGATCGAGGGAAAGAAGGTATTCATAACCCACGGACATTTGCATAAGGTGGGCTTTGGAACTGACGATCTCTATGAGCTTGCGGTGAGGAACGGCTATGACATCGTACTGTACGGACATACCCATGTGCAGAAGGTGGAGAACCACAATGGAATATACATTGCAAATCCCGGCTCGCTGGCACTTCCGCGGGACGGTGCAGAGGGGAAATTCATCCTTCTGGAATTCGATCAGAACGGAACACCATTCTTCGCAGAAAATTCATTAAAGAGAGAGTACAGATCCTACACTGATTGGTTCTTTTAAAGAGAGAGTACAGATCCTACACCGATGGATTCTCTTAAGGAGAGTCTATTTAGTGGAAAGTAAGGGGCAGCCCAGTAAGCTGCCCCTTTGTTGGAGATAGATACAGGTTGTGACTTGGATTATGACTTAAATTAATGTAATGGAAATATGAGTCGGGATTACAGTATATGGAGGATACAGGATTGAAGAAGCGTGACATAATAACAGGAACAATCGCAGAATATGATTTCCCAAACAAGGGAAGCTTCATGTGTGGCGATAGAAAGGTTACAATAAAAGGGGCACTTCCCGGACAGGAGGTAAGTGCACAGGTAATAAAATTAAAGAGTGGCCGGGCAGAAGCAAGAACCTTGGAAGTCCTCAAGCCGTCACCTCTTGAAGATAATAAACCGGTGTGCTCACATTTCGGTCAGTGTGGAGGCTGCAGCTATCAGACCATGAGCTATGAGAACCAGTTGAAGTTGAAAGCAGATATGGTGAAGAAGCTTTTAGATGGGGTGATAAATACAGAAGAAAATCCATACAAATGGGAAGGGATAATTGGTTCTCCTGTTACATCCGGATATAGAAATAAGATGGAATATTCATTTGGAGATGAATATAAGGATGGCCCCCTTGCCCTTGGACTTCATAAGAAGAATAGCATGTACGATATCGTCCAGATGGAAGACTGTGATATCGTCAGTCCGGATTACAATGCAATCGTAGATTACACTGTGAAGTTCTGTAAGGATAATGAACTCCCATATTACAGGAAGATACAGCACACAGGGCTGCTCAGGCATCTAGTCATAAGGCAGTCATACACTTCAAAGGAACTGCTCATTAATCTTGTGACAAGTTCACAGAATATAGAAGCAATGGATCTTGACGAATATGTGGCAGGACTTCTTCGACTTGAGAAATCCGGCAGCCTTTCAGGCAAGATTGCCGGCATACTCCATACCACAAATGACTCAATGGCAGATGCGGTAATATGTGAAAAGTTAGATGTGCTGTATGGCACAGAATTTATTTACGAAGAATTGCTGGGACTTAAGTTTAAGATTTCCCCATTCTCATTCTTCCAGACAAATACTGCCAGTGCTGCCAGACTCTACAGCAAAGCAAGGGAGTATGTGGGAGACACAAAGGATAAGGTCATCTTTGATCTGTACAGTGGAACCGGTACTATTGCCCAGATGCTGTCTGCCGTTGCCAGGAAGGTAGTAGGAGTTGAAATAGTCTCTGAGGCTGTGGATGCTGCCCGGGTTAATGCCGGACTGAATGGACTTGATAACTGTGAGTTTATAGCCGGGGATGTGCTTAAGGTCATAGATTCCATAACATACAAGCCGGACATAATCGTTCTTGATCCACCTCGTGACGGAATAAATCCCAAGGCGCTGGAGAAGATCATTGCCTACGGCGTTGACGAGCTTGTGTATATAAGCTGTAAGCCAACCTCCCTTGCAAGAGACCTTGTGACCCTGCAGGAGAGAGGTTATAGGGTAGTAAAAGCTTGTGCTGTGGATCAGTTTGTGAATACAGTGCATTGTGAAAGTATCGTGAAATTGCAGCGGGAAGATAAATAAAGGGTGAATAGTTTGTGTGTTTTTAAAGGGGCTATATAGAAAATGAATCATCAGAGGAGGTAAACTAAAATGGCAGATAAAAATACAGCCGATATTGGATTTGAAAAACAAATATGGGATGCGGCCTGCGTACTTCGTGGCAATATGGATGCATCAGAATATAAGAACGTTGTCCTGGGGTTGATTTTCTTGAAATATATCTCAGATAGATTTGACGATAAATATCAGGAGCTTGTTGAAGAAAGCGACGGATTCGAGGAAGATATTGATGAATATACTTCTGAAGGTATCTTCTTTGTACCAGCAGGTGCGCGCTGGAGTGAGATAGCGGCAAAAGCACATACACCGGAAATCGGTACAGTTATTGATGATGCTATGCGTGCTATTGAAAAAGAGAATAAACGCCTGAAGGATATTCTTCCTAAAAATTTTGCACGGCCGGAACTGGACAAGCGCAGACTTGGTGATGTGGTAGATCTCTTTACCAATATCCAGATGATCGAACATGGCAGCGAGAAAGATATCCTGGGCCGTACCTATGAATATTGTCTTTCTATGTTCGCTGAACAAGAAGGAAAGCGTGGTGGTGAATTCTTTACACCATCCTGTGTAGTACGTACCTTGGTAGAAGTATTGAAACCTTTCAAGGGAAGAGTATATGATCCTTGCTGTGGCTCAGGGGGTATGTTTGTTCAGTCTGCAAGGTTTGTCGAGAATCACAGTGGTAACGTCAGTAACATTTCTATCTACGGCCAGGACTCAAACCCTACTACATGGAAGATGGCACAGATGAACCTTGCTATCCGCGGTATTGAACCGGATCTGGGGGCATACGCAGCAGATACTTTCCTTGATGATCGTCATCCAACCTTAAGGGCAGATTATATTATGGCAAATCCTCCGTTTAACCTTTCCGATTGGGGATTGAATAAACTAAAAGAAGATCAGAGATGGAAATATGGAACACCACCAGCAGGAAACGCCAACTTTGCATGGCTTCAACACATGATTTTTCATCTTGCACCAGCAGGCCGTATTGGTATGGTATTAGCGAACGGTTCACTTTCTTCTCAATCAGGTGGAGAGGGCGATATTCGTAAGAACATTATCAATGCCGATTTAGTTGAGTGCATTGTTGCAATGCCTACTCAGCTATTCTATACAACGCAGATTCCTGTTTCACTCTGGTTTATCAATAAACAGAAGAAACAACCGGGAAAGACTTTATTTATTGACGCCCGCAAGATGGGAACGATGGTGAGTCGTAAGCTTCGAGAGTTGACAGATGGTGATATCAAGAGGATTGTAGATACCTATGAAGCTTTTGTAGACGGAACACTTGAGAATGTGAAGGGCTTCTGTGCTGTAGCTGATATGGCAGAGATAGAAAAGCAGGATTATATTCTTACTCCAGGAAGATATGTGGGAATCGAAGAGCAGGAAGATGATGGAGAACCATTTGAGGAAAAGATGGATCGGTTAACATCTGAACTGTCGGATATGTTCGCAAAGTCACATAAGCTGGAGGACGAGATTAGAAAGAAGTTGGGGGCGATTGGGTATGAGATTTGATACAATAAAATTATCTGAACTTGCAGCAATTCAGACAGGCCCATTCGGTAGCCAACTTCACAAGGAGGATTATGTAGTTCATGGAACGCCTATCGTTACAGTAGAACATCTCGGAAGCAGAAAGTTTACTGAACAAAACCTTCCTTGCGTTTCAGACAAGGATAAAGAAAGGCTAAAAAAATATGTTCTGAAAACAGGAGATATTGTTTTCAGTCGAGTGGGTTCAGTGGATCGGTGTTCATATGTGAGTGCAGAATATGAAGGCTGGATGTTTTCTGGACGATGTCTCAGAGTAAGACCTTGTGAAAAATTGAATCCAGAATATTTGTATTATTTCTTTTTATTGGAAGAAACAAAGCAGTTTGTTCGCAATATTGCTACTGGTGCAACGATGCCATCTATTAACACGAAATTTATGGGAGAAATTCCGATAAGAGTCCCATCTCTGGAGACGCAGAATAAGTTTGCCAGTATTCTATGGATGATAGACGACAAAATTGAGTTAAATGAAAAGGTAAACAATAATTTAGAGCAGCAAGCTCAGGCAATATTCAAGTCGTGGTTTGTTGATTTTGAACCATTTAATGGAGAAATGCCATTCGACTGGACAGTTTCCAGACTTGGAGATATTGCATCCATCAAAACTAATAGCTTTTCTCCTGTCAAAAATCCTGACGCACAACTGGAGCATTATAGTATTCCAGCATATGACGAACAAAAATATCCTGTTTTTGAATCAGCTGCAGGAGTTAAAAGCAATAAATACATATTAAGCAAAAATTCAGTTATGATTTCCAAACTGAATCCTGATGCAAAAAGAGTATGGCGTCCAATGTGTCTTTCAGAGCTTGCAGTCAGTTCAACTGAATTTATTATCTTTGAAGCATTTAATCCAGCATACAGAGATTTTGTGTTCTCTATTATTGATTGTGCTGCTTTTTCTGATTGGATGTGCGCCCATACCACTGGATCTACAAACAGCCGACAGCGTACAACTCCAAGTGCAACGCTGGAATTTCAAGTCACACTCCCTGATGAGAAAACAATTACAGATTTTTGTGCTATTGTAACACCAATGTACGATGCCATTGCCGCAAATATCTGTGAAAATCAAAGGCTGGCACAACTCAGAGATTCTATACTGCCAAAACTGATGTCCGGAGAACTCGATGTCTCCGACATCGACCTTTAAGCCGCTAAATTATTGTTTATAATATACCCATTGTTTCTGTGTGGAGGAAGTTGATATTTGATGACTTTCACCCTATAGTTGTTCTCTGAAAATAATACAAAGGAGAATTGACTGTGAAACAAGATTTGATTAAGGATGTTATTCAGGGGATGTTACCATATCTGAACAATGCACAGAGTGAAAAGTTGCAGGAGGTTTTGCAATATACTCTTGTAAGTTATGAGGTAACAGAAAATCAACAACAAGAGAAAAATTTTGAACGGAATTTTGTTGAGTTATTTTTATCTGCAAAACGGATAGAGGGCTGTTCAGAGAAGTCTCTTAAATATTACAGAGCAACTATTGAAGCTATGCTTGATGGATTGAATAAAAATGTTAAACATATAGTAACAGACGACATTAGAGAATACCTGACAGAGTATCAGAAAAGGAAAAGATCAAGCAAAGTTACAATAGACAATATTCGACGTATTCTTTCAAGTTTTTTCTCTTGGTTGGAGGACGAAGATTATATACTTAAGAGCCCGGTGCGACGCATACATAAGGTTAAAACAGGTACAAATATCAAAGAAACCTACTCAGATGAGGCATTAGAACTTATGAGAGATAACTGTAAGGAGTTCAGAGATTTGGCAATTATTGATATGCTTGCTTCAACCGGAATGCGTGTTGGTGAGTTGGTGCTGCTTAACCGAAATGACATTGATTTCAATGAGAGAGAATGTATTGTTTTCGGTAAAGGTAGCAAGGAACGAGTGGTGTATTTTGATGCCCGTACAAAGATACATTTGCAAAACTATTTGGAGAGTAGAGCAGACAATAACCCGGCATTGTTTGTATCGTTAAAATCACCGCATGAAAGATTAAAAATAGGCGGCGTTGAAGTTCGCCTAAGAGAATTTGGAAAGAAATTGGGACTAAAAAAGGTACATCCGCACAAGTTTAGGCGTACACTTGCAACTATGGCAATAGATAAAGGTATGCCCATTGAGCAGTTACAACAGCTCTTGGGGCATAGAAAGATAGATACTACTTTGCAGTACGCAATGGTAAAGCAGAGTAATGTTAAGATTGCTCATCGTAAATATATTGGATAGGAAGGATAATTATGGCTGAATGGAAGGAATATACAGTTGCAGATGTGATTTCGACTGTTATTGATTACAGAGGAAAGACTCCTAAAAAGTTAGGTGGAGATTGGAGTGACTCAGGATATAGGGCTTTGTCTGCTAAGAATATCAAAACAGGGAAAATTGTTCAAGTTGATAGTATTAGATATGTTTCAGAAGAGATGTATAAATGTTGGATGAAAGAAGAAGTACAAAAGGAAGATATTCTTATAACATCTGAAGCTCCTTTTGGACAGATATATTATTGGGATAGTGACGAAAAAATTGTTTTGAGTCAAAGACTGTTTGCTGTTAGAGTAAATCAACTATTCTATCCCAAATATATTTATTTTTATATGACATCTTCTTTCTTTCAAGCGGAACTTGATGGTAGAGCAACGGGTACAACTGTCGTAGGATTACGTCAGCCAGAATTATTAAAATGCAAAATTTATGCGCCTAACTATCAAGAACAAAAAAGAATAGCGGACACACTATGGTATTTAGAACAAAAAATAAACAATAATGAAGCGATAAACAATAATTTAGCGGCTTAAAGGTCGATGTCGGAGACATCAAGTTCGCCGGACATGAGCTTTGGTAAAAGAGTATCTCTTAATTTGGAAAGCCTACGATTTTCTTCTTCATTGTTTTTCATCAGAGCAAATAACGGACTTACTAATTCGTCATAATCGCTCATTGTTTTATTATTTAATACTGCAATAGGTAACGATTTAATGGTAGTAAGGCTCAAATTAGCTTGGACAGCTTGCTGAATTCTTTTAGAATAGTATTCATTATGCCAATTACCAATGAAGAAACTATAAAGATATGCAGGAGTTACTTTGCTCTCATCAGGTCTGATAATAGCAACTGCTTGATTGGTGTTAGCCGGAAGCACACTGTTATCTACCATTGCAAATCTACCCAAAGTGCCAGCGATAGTAAATACAATGTCATTTGCTTTGATAACCGAACGCTTCAATAGTGCATTTGTTTCTTCATCAATAAAAGCAAACTTGCTGCTGTCAATAGAATGATTATCAAGTATTGATTCCGCTTTTATGAAATTTATGCCTGAACTTGTAAATGACTTACCAAGCGTTGTTGGCGTTGTTCCCTTGGTAACTACTTTACAGAGTTCTTGAAGTGGAATGAATTGCATTTCAGAAGGCTGAACGCCACCAAAAGGCTCAAAATCAACAAACCAAGACTTGAATAAAGCTTGAGCTTGTTGTTCTAAATTATTGTTTACCATAAAAATATAACGAAAAATACAGGAGGTTGAACATGCCAAATTTATTTACAGAGGATACATACGAACAGGCAATCATTGAATTGTTTGAAAACATGGGCTATGACCACCTCTACGCTCCGGATTTTGATAGAGATTATACCAGTCCGATTCTGGATTCTATTCTGAGAGATAGTTTGGTGCGTATCAACCGTGGTCTGCCTGTAGAAGCTATTGATGAGGCACTGGCCAAATTGAAGAATTTTGATACCGGAAGCCTGCTGCAGAAGAATATGATATTTATGGATTATCTGCAAAATGGCATCACGGTTAAGTTCTTTGTGAAGGGTGAGGAGCAATCGTCGATTGTACGTTTGATTGATTACCAAAATGTAAAGAACAACTCTTTTTATGTGGTAAATCAGTTTACCTTCATTGAAAACGGAAATAACCGACGTCCGGATATTATTCTATTTATAAATGGCTTGCCTCTTGTTTTGATGGAATTAAAGAGTCCGGCGAAAGATGAAGTGGGAGCGGAGAATGCATTCCATCAGATTCGCAATTATATGCAGGACATACCATCTATCTTTTATTATAACGCAATCTGTGTAATTAGCGATTTGTCTACGAATAAGGCTGGAACGATCACTTCCGAATTAGATCGATTTATGGAATGGAAAACAAAAGACGGTAATTACGAAGATACTGCGTATGCGTCCTTTGAAACTTTCTATGAGGGTATGTTCCAAAAGGAACGTTTACTTGATATTTTGAAGAATTTTATTCTTTTCTCAGGCATTAGCAATAGTCGTTTCAAAGTATTAGCCGGATATCATCAATATTTCGCAGTCCGCAAAGCAATCGAAAAAGCAAAGGTAGCAACTAAGACAGACGGCAAGGGTGGCGTGTTCTGGCATACACAGGGCTCCGGTAAGTCATTATCTATGGTTTTCTATGCACATTTATTGCAGGATGCATTAGATAGTCCTACCATTGTAGTTATGACAGATCGTATTGATCTGGATGATCAGCTTTATGCACAGTTCTCACAGTGTGCAGACTTCCTGCGTCAGACACCGGTACAGGCAGAGAGCAAGGAACATTTGAAGTCACTTCTTGATGGCAGAAGTGCGAATGGAATCATATTTACTACGATGTTTAAGTTTGAGCGTGGAGAGAAAGCCTTATCGGAACGTAGAAACATTGTTGTTATGGCAGACGAAGCACATCGTGGGCAGTATGGTTTTGATGAGAAAGTCGTTATGTCAGAGAATGAAAACGGTGAAAAGGAAGCGCATACGGTAATTGGTAATGCCCGTGTTATTCATGACGCATTGCCGAATGCTACATTTATTGGTTTTACTGGTACACCGATCTCAGCTAAGGACAGAAATACTCGTGAGGTTTTTGGTGACTATATCGATGTTTATGATATGACACAGGCAGTGGAAGATGGCGCTACTCGTCCGGTTTATTATGAAAGTCGTGTGGTTCATCTAAAGTTGGATGAGAATACGCTGGCGTTAATTGATTCCACTTATGATGTCTTGGAGCAACAATCCGACGCGCAAACGATTGAGAAGAGCAAAAAGATGCTTGGCCAGATGGAAAGCGTACTGGGAGCAGAGTCTACGATTGAATCTCTTTGTGATGATATCGTTGAACATTATGAAAAATACAGAGCAAATCTTCTGACAGGTAAAGCTATGATTGTGGCGTATTCTCGTCCGATTGCAATGAAAATTTACCGCCGTATCTTAAAGATTAGACCTACATGGACAGATAAAGTGGGTGTGGTCATGACTGGCGGTAACAATGATCCAGAAGATTGGAAAGAGATTATCGGAACCAAAGCGCACAAGGAAGAACTCGCGAGGAAATTTAAAGATAATAACGATCCGATGAAAATAGCCATTGTTGTAGATATGTGGCTTACCGGATTTGATGTACCTTCTTTGGCTACTATGTATGTGTACAAGCCAATGCATGGCTATAACTTGATGCAGGCAATAGCTCGTGTTAACCGTGTATTCAAGGATAAAGAAGGCGGATTGATCGTTGACTATGTTGGAATTGCGTCAGCTCTAAAGGCGGCGATGAAAGAATATACGAAACGCGATCAGTCTAAATATGGTGACATGAACATTGCAAAGATGGCCTATCCGAAGTTTCAAGAAAAGCTGCAGGTCTGCAAGGATTTACTGCATGGCTTTGATTTTAGCGGCTTTGTAGGTGGTTCTCCGCTTACAATGGCTAAGCTTATTACGGGTGGTGTAAACTTTATTCTCGATGCAAGTGTACCAGAAAGAAAAGATTTGTTCTTGAAGGAAGCTATGCTTTTGAAACAGTCTCATTCGCTTTGTTCAAGTATGACAACAGAACAGGAAAGGCATGAAGCAGCTTATATGGAAGCTTTGCGATCTACGGTTATTAAGATCACTTACGGTGGTACTGGTGGAAAGAGCCTGTCGCTTACTGAGATTAACGATCAAATCAACGAACTTTTGAAAGCGGCAGTACAGAGCGAAGGTGTCATCAGCTTATTTGACAGCAGCAAAAGTGGCGGTGAAAATTTCAACTTGTTTGATCCGGCTGTCTTGGATGAAATCTCTAGAATGAAGGAAAAGAATATAGCTGTTGAGATTTTGAAGAAACTTATGGCTGAGCAGGTGGCCCTTTACAAGAGAACAAATGTGGTGCAGTCACAAAAATTCTCAGAAAAGATAGCGCAACTGATGAACTCTTATTATAACGGATTAATCACCAATGAAGAAGTTATTAAAGAACTGCTTAAAACCGCGGAGGAAATTGCAAATCTCTATAAGAATGGTCAAGAGATGGGGCTTTCGCAAGAAGAGCTGGCATTTTATGACGCCCTTACAAAACCAGAGCATATCAAAGATTTTTATAAGAATGATGAATTGATTGCTCTGACAAGAGAACTTACAGAAATGCTTCGCAAAAATCGCACTATTGATTGGCAGAAAAAAGAAACCGCTAGAGCACAAATGCGAAAGATGGTTAAGCGACTCCTTAAGAAATATAAGTATCCGCCGGAAGATTACGATTTTGCAATAAACACAGTAATTAGTCAGTGTGAGCTTTGGACAGATAATGTGGAACCACGAAAAGAGGAAAAGCTATATAAATATGTGTCTGAAATAGAACTAAGCAAGGTGGCAGAAGATACTGTTTCTTACGGAGAAAAGAAGTAATGGAGGTGCGGTATAGATGCAGAGAAAAGGTAATCTGAATATTCCACGATATGTTGATACATTTGAGGAAGAAGAACCTGTGAATTTGGATGTTGTAAAATCAAAGATTAAAACATTGGATTGTGAAACAAAAGCTGCCATTGATAAGGCTGAAAGTTTTATGAGACAGCTTGGACTGTAAAGGCAGGTGGATTCTAATTATGAAATTTAAGAAAACAGAATATCCCACCACGATAGCTGTATCGGCTGCAATGTCATTTCTTTCAATGGCGAATAATCCTTATCCGTATGAATATATGGGAGGAAATGTACAATTACCTTCAAAGGAATTGCCTATATTATTACCAGATAAGTGTCCTTGTTGTGGTAAGGTTTTATCCACTGAAATTTTACCAATTAGGGCGGTTAATAATATTACGGATAATGAACAGAAAGAATGTACAGTTATATCTATTTATAGATGTACATCTTGCAATGAATTATTCACTGTGACTAATGTAGTTAAGACGGAATTAGCGTTTAATGATGAAAATTTTGATACTGATGACGCAATAAGTGAATTTGTTGGCATTTATCCATTTGAAATGGAAAGTGTAGATTTCTATGAAGATATTAGTGAGTGGTCACCATCTTTTGTTGAGGTATATAAGCAAGCAGAACGTGCAGAGCATGATGGGTTAAATTTAATTTGCGGAATGGCGTATCGTAGAGCACTGGAATTTTTAGTTAGAGATTATTGTGTTGATAAATTCCCTGAAAAAGTTAGTGAAATAGATACAAAATCTTTGTCTGAAAAAATCAGAAATTATATTACGGATGATTCAGATATTAAAACTTTAGCAGAAAAAGCAACATGGCTTGGTAATGACCAGACGCATGTAATCAATAAGCATCCTGATAGAGATGTCAGTGATATTAAGCAATTTATTCAAATGATTGTTGCGAAAATTAAAATAAAAATGGTGGTTGCAGATGCCGAAACTATAAAAAAGGGGTGATGCAAATGAATGAACCTAAATTGAGATTCGCTGAATTTAAAGATTCATGGAATAATTATAAAATTGAAGATATGTTTGACAGAGTTGGAACACCTGTTGATTTGGATGATACACAGACATATCGTGAAATTGGAATCTGTTCACATGGAAAAGGAATTTTTCATAAAGAGGAAACAACAGCATCTGAAATTGGAGATAAAAGAGTTTTTGGGGTTGAACCAAATTGCTTTGTTGTAAATATTGTCTTTGTTTGGGAACGAGCAGTTGCAAAAACAACAGAAGATGAAAATGGCATGATTGCATCTCATATATGAGTGGCAATCGGATTACTGTCAGGACTCTGGATTTGAATTTGCCATTTGATGAAATAGCAGAACAGCTAAATTCAATAGCAAAAATGCATTTCGATTTATAAAGGAGGCATTCTATTTGAAAAAGAAAAAAGATGAAATTACCATCCGTTCCAGTGCAGCAGAATACTTGACCTATGTCGCTTCTGCCGGTGATCAGCAGGACAGCATTGAGATGCGCTATGAGGATGAGAATATATGGCTGACACAGAAAATGATGGCCACGTTGTACGATGTGGATGTTCGCACCATAAATTATCATGTGAAAAAAATCTTCAGTGATAGCGAATTACAAGAGGATTCAGTTATCCGAAAATTTCGGATAACTGCCGCTGACGGAAAAAGCTACAGCACAAATCACTATTCCTTAGAGATGATCATTGCAGTAGGATTCAAGGTCAATTCTGAGCGTGCAGTGCAGTTCCGTAAATGGGTCAATCAAATTGCAAAGGACTACACCATCAAAGGCTGGGTTATGGATGACGAGCGCTTGAAAAATGGCGGTTCTGTGCTCACAACAGAATATTTTGATCGTTTGCTTGAGCAGATTCGTGAAATCCGTTTGTCTGAGCGTAGATTCTATCAGAAGATAACGGACATTTACGCTACTGCTCTTGATTATGACCGCACAGCAAAAACGACCAAGCAGTTCTTTGCCAAGGTGCAGAACAAGATGCATTATGCAGTTCACGGACATACGGCAGCAGAATTGATTTATGAGCGAGCAGATGCTGATAAGCCACACATGGGGCTTACCACGTGGGCAGCAGCACCGGAAGGAAAGATTGTAAAAAGTGATGTGAGTGTTGCAAAAAATTATCTTTCTGAGCAGGAAATGCGTTCGTTAGAGCGTATCGTTTCGGCATACCTGGATCTGGCAGAAGATCGCGCAGAACGTCACATTCCGATGACAATGGAAGACTGGGCAAAGCGTCTGGATCTATTTCTGATGGCGGATGACAGAGAGGTCCTTCAGGATGCAGGCAAGATCACGGCAGAGATTGCCAAGGCAAAAGCAGAGACTGAATTTGAAAAATATCGCGTTATTCAAGATAGACTGTTCATGTCTGACTTTGATAAGTACATGCTGGAACTGGAAGAGAATGCGAAGAAGTAGTTAAAATGTTTCTCTCGTTCAATGCAGGATTTTCAGTTATGATAAGGTCGAGTGCCTGGAAAACTGAACATCAGTTAGGACGAAAAATAGCCGTTGACCTATTTTTGTAGAAAGAACGGACAAGGTTGAGGCGATGGCGGTTCCTTGCAAAATTTGCCTTTTATGTTTGAATCACTATAATAGTAGAAACGAATAAAAAAGTTGAACTTTTTCCGTTGACAAACAAGGTTCAGGCTGCGATATGGATAGCAGAATGTATCAAGATATTTTTGATACAGAATTTGTAGATATGTTTCCGTGAACAAACGGAGATATTTTGCTACATACCATATTAGTCTGGATAGGTTCCCGATGACCGACATCAATCCGGACCTATCGAGCCATGTTGAGACGGTCTGTTTGCTGTCAAAGGAAAGATAAATAAAGGCTAAAAAGTGGCGTATTTCCGGGCTTTTTGTAAGGTTGGTATCATCGTAAGAAGCTTTGCGGAAAGCTCGGTTTTCTTGTATGGAAACATATCTACTTTTCGGTCTGATTGGAGAGAAGTTGAGTAGACGGAGAACAGCGGTAGGGTTTAGGCTGTGGATTAGATGCCAGAGGTTGTGGCACTAGGATTGTTGTCAGAGCCGACCGCAGTTTAAGCAACTCGATACTAAGGGGCAGACTTGGCAGTGGAATATATGACAGGAGGATAAACCGTATGAATGAAGAAAAAAGAAGTATTTGTGATGCTATATTTTCTGCAATTCAAGATGATATCAGAAATCTATGCGACATACTTGTAAGTAGTGCAGGTATGCACTGTATTTGATGAGTTGCACCAAACTTAGAGCAGAGATATTGCATATGTCTAATCCCGGGGATTACGACGAAGACGATTATGAAGTTGATTACGAGATAATTGAGGTTGATGAGGATTAGGAGACGCAATATGTGAATATTGGAATGTGAGTGTTACGCACGACAGATGAAGCGGCAGTAGGTAATGTTAGCTCCTTATGTAAGGTGTGAATTTGTTGCCTTAAAAAAAGTCTTTGACTGCCCGTAACGTGCAGTCTTAGGCTGAAGGAGGTAATGTATGAGCGAATATAAAACGCTACAGGAAATATATAACACGTTGGGAATAACCAGACGTGCGATACAAGGATATGAGGAGATTGGAAGATTTTACAGAGGAAGATCCGCACATGACAAAGAAGGAATTGGTGTTGGATTGTTTCTGGCACGGGAGATTGTAGAAAACAACGGAGGCTATATCAAGGTCACTTCACAAGTGGGAACAGGTTCGAGATTTGATGTCTGTTTTCCAAATATTTCAACATTGTAAGATTTGAGAAAGAATCTGGAAAGAAGGATAAGCTATGCTGGGTATGAAAAACAGATACCCGGCATTGTTTATTTTATGAGAAGAGTATTGCTCATAATTTGTGGGAATCGGAAAGGAAAAGGGAAAATGGAAAATGGAAATTTTAAGAACAGAGAATTTAAAAAAATATTACGACCAGAACATGGTCTGTGTAAAGGCACTGGATGGAGTGAGTCTTTCTGTGGAGCAAGGGGAATTTGTGGCAATTGTGGGAACCTCCGGAAGTGGAAAGTCGACCCTTTTGCATATGCTTGGAGGCTTAGACCGTCCTACCTCCGGAACCGTGCTGGTGGACGGAAAAAGGATATTCGACCTGGAAGATGGAGAGCTTACGATTTTCAGAAGAAGAAAAATCGGCTTTGTTTTTCAGGCATATAATCTTGTGCCGGTATTGAATGTATATGAAAATATTGTACTTCCCATACAGCTTGACGGAGGAGTTGTGGATACGGATTTTGTGGAACAGATAATTGATATATTAGGTCTTTCCGAAAAAATCAACAGCCTTCCAAACCAGCTTTCCGGCGGGCAGCAGCAAAGAGTTGCCATCGCAAGAGCACTGGCAACAAAACCATCCATCATTTTGGCAGATGAACCTACGGGAAATCTGGATTCAAAAACAAGTCAGGATGTGCTGGGGCTTTTGAAGGTGACAGGTCAGAAATTCAAACAGACCATCGTTATGATTACCCATAATGAGGAAATTGCCCAGATGGCTGATCGGATTATCCGGATTGAAGATGGACGGATTATATCGGGAGGGGGAGATACCAATGCGTAAGGTTGATAATCACCGCTGTATCACCAATATCAGTAAAAAAAGTATGCTGGCAAATAAAAAGAGAAATGGAATCCTGCTGGCTGCCATTATATTAACAACGGTAATGCTTACAACATTGTTTACGGTTGTAAACAGTCTGATAAAGTCATATGAGACTTCTACCTGTTATCAGGTCGGAACCAGTTCCCATGCAGGATTTAAATTTATGACACAGGAAGAATATGATGAACTGGCAACAGATAAAAAAATACACAACTTATCTTATAATGTTATTATTGGTAATCTGTTAAATGAAGAATTAAAAAAAGATTATACAGAGATTCGATATACCCAGGAATTGAATGCCAAACAAAGCTTTGCTTATCCGGAAATGGGAAGCCTTCCTGAGAAGTACAATGAGGTGGCAGTCTGTACAAATGTTTTGGATGATTTTGGTATTCCTCATGAATTAGGACAGATTCTTCATCTTAAGATTTCCAATGGTTTTGACACCTATGAAGGAGATTTTACGGTGTGCGGTATCTGGGAAAAACCGGCAGAAACCATAACAAATCAGATTTTTGTGTCAAAGAAATTTCAAGAAAGCTTTGCTCCGGTCTGGAAAGACAGAGAGGATTATAACAAGTTTTTGAAACAAAATTCTTATGCTGGTGCCATGAATCCGGACTTTGATTTTCCTTCGACTTTTAATATATCCGCACAGATGGATGCCTTAAAGGAAAGACATGGGTTCGGTGATGAGATAAATGATGGTATTAACTGGGCATATACAACAAGTGCTCTTAGTGCAATTCTTGCTTTGATTGGTATTATGAATTTTATAAATCTTACTTATACATCCATTCATGAACGAAATCAGGAGCTTAAGGTGTTATGGTCTGTTGGAATGACAAAAAATCAGATAGCATCCATGCTTTCCTTTGAAGGGATATTGAGAATGTGTCTGGCATTTGTATTTGTGCTTTCCGTGGGACAGCTTTTAAATTATTTGATTGTATATGCCATTGCAGGAGGTACCATAATGTTCACCTATCATTATGTTGTATGGCCGATGTTTGCCTGCATACCGGTATTCCTGTTGATTGCGGCAAGCGTTCCAAGATTGATGACAGGGAAAATAGTTTAATTGTAAATTGTGCCAACGATTACTTGACAGTAATCAAAACGGAACCCTCACTTTATTGCAGTAGAAACTTATGGTATAATTTTTTTATTGGAATGGGGACAAAATAATGATAAAGGCGTATTGATACCGGAACATGTATTGGGAAAAGTATGAATGCCGGGGGGTTTACATGAAGATAAAAATAAAGGAATTAAGTTACGATAAAGTGATGGGTTTACCGGAACGGATACACCATAAGCCGGTAAGAAAATTGTGTTAATTGCTTTGATAAATAGTAAGACTTTCGATTTGTTTACGGATGACTTATATGAAGAAATATCAAAAAGTCTGGCAGAGGAATTTTCCGAAGCTTATGTCGGAATGGAAAAGGATGCAAGACGTTTGGTGAACAGAGTATTTGAAGGGGCTACAGAATTGGTGGAGGTATTGCAAAAATGATAGGTAAAGTATTTGTCTTGTTCTTGCTTTTGATAGGGGGGCTGTCGGGTTGCAGCTTCCCTTCAGAGCAGGAATATGAGGAAAACGTCAGCTTAAAAATTGTGAAGTCCGGAGTAAAAATAGAAGAAGTCCGCTTTGACGAGGATTTAGGAATTGACGGTAAGCAGATTTATAAATTTACGATTCCGATTGAGATTACAGGGACTTTTCAGCACGACTGTACCATACCTGTGTATTACTATTTTGATATGGAGAAAAATGTATCAGAACTTGATAAAGAGGCATCTGCCTGGGCAACGGAAGGACAGTTTAAAGAGGTATTTAAGGGAAAATTGAAAATTGAGAGGGGTACTACAGGTGTGGTATATTACGAGGGGGAAACAGACGACGCCTTGATGGATTCTGACAGTACATCATACGAACAGGCATGGGTGGCATTTCGATATGATGATGGCTTTATCTCAGATAATTATGCAGGAATTTATAATCCATTCTTTGACAAAGAAAAATATTTATACTTTCATGGTGAACAGAGTGCCGTTGATGAAGTAAGGGATATAATACCACAGCAAACAGATGGAAATGTGCATGTTGATGAAGACAGCGTAAAAGTGGAAAAAACATATATTGGAGAAGAATCGGGAAATCCTCAGCATTATACAGTGAGTGTAACCATCCGGAATGATTCGGATAATCCGGTGGAAACGGAGAATTTATGGGGTGGCTGTGATTACGATATGGCAAGCCCCTTTAACTCACATAATTGTTATGAAGCGTTAGGAGAGGCTTTGACATTTATGAAGGGCGTTGGAGAACCCCTTGGATATACTGTGCAACAGAAAAGTATTACGAAGGATGATGACAGTATTCAAGTGGAATTTGATATGTATAACCGTTATGCAGGATATAGTGACAGCCTGATGGGAAATGACTTAGACTGGTATCAATGTTTTTGGATAGCTATTTGTCTGGAAGATGATAATCAGAATGATAATTATGTGATGGTGCCGAATCCGTACTATAATGAAGAACATTATAGCGATGAAGATTTTTGGCGGGAACATGATGTGAACGACATCTATCGTTATGATACAGTGAGTGCCTGGAATGCTTTATTTGAAGAAAATGAGTAGAACAATAGATGAGGGGGGCCTTTTTTGCTGTGGTAAGATAAGATTGTCATGATGAAAGTAGGTAAAGAGAGATTTAGGCTTGCCAATGTACGATGCTCCTAATGCGGTAGAAGAATTGAAACAGCCGAAGAAGCATCCGACAGCAGAGAAAGTGAAGTTGTCATTATCAATCGATTGTTTCCCGATGCAGTGCTCTGTATGGAAACTGCCCTATTCTATTATAGATATCGAGCCATGTTGAGACAATAGTTGCACTACATCGGACAGATTCGTGAAAATCCTTGAATTTACCCACTTTTGCAGCTTTTTCAATTTCGGTAGAACTGATGTGAAAAGGAACAAAAAGCAGATAGTGAACAAAAATCATGTCGTTGTTGGCTATAGAGTCGACACGAGGGATACAATATTCTTTGATGAATAAAAGTGAATAAAATAGCCAATTTGGCAGGGATATTTAATTACAGATTATTGAATATCTCTGCTTTTATTGTGCGCCTTGCGGCGCACGTTTTTAATGGGTGAAAGTCCATAATCCGCCCTAGTAGTGGGAAGGATACAGCCAAAGACAAGGGTGTCCATCGTGAGGTGGAATCTGAAGGAAGCGATGCTTTTTTTAAGGCGTACTACCAAAGCGGATAGCATGGTCGAGTCCCATGATGGTAGCGACAGCACCATGGATTTTATCTGTGGATTTTTCTTTGCCTGCTTTCACGTTGCCAGCTGGGTCAGTTCCAGAATATAGAAAGATTGAGATAAAGATTGACATAGCAGAACAATAGTCTTATAATCGTTCTAAAAAGAACAATCAAGGAGGGCGGCAATGTATTTCTGGGATCAGCATAAGACAATTACAAACTATTATGAATTGCTTTCGAGCGGGATATGTGACCGGTACGGATTAACACAGATGGAATACGATATACTTATGTTCCTGCACAACAATCCGCAGTTCAATACCGCCGCGGAAATCGTAAAAGTTAGGAAATCGACCAAATCACATGTCTCTACTTCTCTGAAAAGTCTGGAAAACAATGGACTAATCAGAAGAATACAAAGTGAAGATAATAAAAAGCATATTGAGATTGTTTTGTTGGACAAGGCGGAGATAATTGTGGAGGCAGGATTAAATATGCAGAAGCAATTTGCCAAAAATGTCTTGAGCGGGTTGACAGAAGAAGAAAAACATATGTGCATCCATGTATTTAATAAAATCTGCGGTAATGCAGAAAAATGTATGAGAGAGCATAAGGAGAACGCAAATGAAAGAGAACACGTATAAACCACAGATTCCGGATGTGATGGAAGCAATATTTGATGCAGCGTATCTGACGTTTGATCTGGTAGCCGCAATTTTATTTTTTGTATATGCAAATGGAAACACATTATTTGTACTTTATGGAATATTGACATTGACTCTTTGCGGCGGGGATGCATTTCATCTGGTGCCAAGAATTATCAGAGCAGTAGGCGGAACCAGCGATAAGATAAAAAGACAACTTGGCAAAGGATTACAGGTATCTTCGATTACAATGACCGTATTTTATATTATTTTGATGTATATCTGGAAGCTTACGTTCCCGGAAATTACGATGCCGGCAGCAATCGAAGCCATCGTCTGGATATCGGCGCTTGTCAGAATTGTGATATGTCTATTCCCGCAGAATAACTGGTGTACAGATGAAGGAAACATGAAATTGTCCATCATCAGAAATGCAGTCTTTGCAGTGACAGGTATCGGAGTCATTATTCTGTATGCGATTTCCGGAAATGCAAATGGATATCATATGACAAGGATGGTTGCAGCGATTATTATTTCGTTTGGCTGTTATCTTCCGGTAACTTTATTCAGCAAAACAAAGCCGAAGGTTGGATTGTTGATGATTCCAAAGACGTGCGCTTATATGTGGGTTATAGCGATGGGACTCCAGCTTTTATTTTAAAGCGGAAATAGACCAAAGAGATAAGAGATATAAAGTAAAACAGGGACAGAGCGGAAAATAATTGTTTTCGAACTGCCCCTGTTTTTAAATTATTTATTTGACAAAGAGCTTTCTTGTATCTGTATATGGTGGAAAGTTGACGGCACTGGATCTGGCAAAGGTACAAATGACAAGACTGTTTGAAACAGTGAAGGGTAGTTTGAGTGTTATCACTTTGGAGGTGACGACAACAGAACAGGAGAAAATGACCGTCAGCGAGAATGAATGGCCATTTTTTACAATGAAAGAAGAAGAGATTACTTATCTGACAGATGTATTCGGTAAAAGGAATATTGAATTTGTTTGCGAGATTCAACCGGATGAAGAAGACTATGAAAAGGATATATAGAATTATTGATAATATCACTACTTTGTATGTTTATATAAATTTGATTGACTTTTACGCCCTCAAACCTTATGATTAAGGGCATAAAAGTCAATTTATTGATTAAAGTAGGTGATTGAATGAATGTCTCAGATAAAATAATACAGCTTGCAAAAGAAAATAATGGTGTTGTTACCGCTGCGATTCTTTCTGATAAAGGCATATTGCGAGGAAACTTAAAAAAGCTAGTCGATGAAGGAAAACTTGAAAAGACTGCGAGAGGAGTATATATCCTTCCTGAAATATGGGAAGATGAGTTTGTGAATTTGCAAGCGAGATTCAAAAAAGGTGTTTTTTCTAATGAGACAGCCCTATTTTTATGGGACTTAACAGATCAAACACCAAATAGATATGATATGACTTTCCCGCATAATTATAATTTGACAAATGTAAAGAGTGAAGGCGTAAATTGCTCAAGAGTAAAGCAGGAGTGGTATGCTGAAGGGAAAACTCAATTAGAATCTCCGGGGGGGAATAGGATAACGGTATACAATATGGAACGAACTCTGTGTGATATTCTTCGTAAACGAGGAGGAATAAATACAGGTATTATTACAGAGGCGTTCAAGCGATATACAGCCAGAAAAGACAAGAATATTCCACTTTTGTCAGAGTATGCAAAGATGTTTCGTGTTGAGGAAAAGGTGAGAAGTTATCTGGAGGTACTTATATGAGAAATGCAATGCAGTTAAAAGCTGTCATTAAAAATATATCAAAAGACAAACATATCTCGGCACAGCTCGTGATGCAGAACTTTATGTTGGAACGTCTGCTGGAACGGATTTCTGTTTCAAAGTATCGTCAGAATTTTATATTAAAAGGTGGTTTTCTGATAGCGGCAATGGTGGGATTAGATACTCGTGCCACTATGGATATGGATGCAACGATCAAGGGCTGGCCGGTTAATGAAGAGAGTATCAAAAATATGTTTCTTGATATTTGCAAAATTGATCTGCAAGATGATGTGACTTTCGAATTTAAGAAAATTGGTGAGATTCGAGAAGGGGATGATTACACAGGGTACCGTGTTTCGTTGTCGGCAAATTATCCTCCGATGGCTGTGCCTTTAAAACTGGATATCACTACAGGCGACAAAATTACGCCAAGAGAGATAGAATATCGTTTTAAATTGTTATTGGAAGATAGAGAAATCCCCGTACTTGCATATAATCTGGAAACAGTCATGGCAGAAAAGTTGGAAACTGTAGTTTCAAGAGGTGATCAGAATACAAGACCAAGAGACCAGCTATGAAAAGTCAACCATAAATTAGTAAAAAATTTCTTTTTCATATC